>WLWD01000646.1_pt1 | contig 199913 bp, 160 predicted proteins | sample 6712731 | NCBI WGS metagenome assembly WLWD01 (sample SAMN12718690, study PRJNA576275) | sponge metagenome | isolation source: marine sponge | host: Mycale hentscheli | place: New Zealand: South Island, Marlborough, Capsize Point | collected 2014-11-01
CCAGTAAGTTCCCACTGGATTATAAGCAGGATTGGGACACTTATTAGCGAAAATTTGTAAATTTCAAAGTAGTAATAATGGTAACAAATAGTAACCCACGGTAACCCTCAGAGTTATCGCTAGCTAACCGCCCTCTCACTCAGGTTTCGTAGGACAGTTATAAGAGATAGTTTCTCAAGTGTTTAGGTATAGCATAGCTATGTATCAGCTGTTTGCATAGAACTTGAAAGTATAAGTTAACATGGTCTAATAAATTACAAAAAGATGTTTTCAACAAATTACAATAGTATGCATTTGTAACATGTCTTATAACATCAAATAAAATTAGATTAGATCATCAGGGCAATGAGTGCTTATACGTCTTTCAGAAACTAATGTATTATAGTGGAATCCCTTTTTGTGGCAACTAGATTAAATAAAACAGTTATCCTGCTTTGTAAAATAAACTGTGAAGTCAATGTAGATAAGGAGGAAAACACATGGGAGTGTGCAGAGTCATATTAATAATTCCAAGACATAATAATTTAGAATATCAATGACCATTATATTTTTTCCATAAATTTTTTCCATAAACTTCTTAATTATTACCAAAGTAAAACAATAGAATTACATTAAAGGCAAAAGTGACAAATTCTTTCAAATGTGTACATACAAAGTTCCTACTACCACGTGACAAAAATTTTATGATCAGTTGAGATAATAAATTACTTTGTTCTTTCGAAACATAACAGAAATGAATTAAATGACTTAAATAGCACGTTTACTGTATGTTTATCAGCAATTACATCATCAACGACAAAAATAGTGAAAATGGGCGAGGATTAGAGGTGACACTGAAGTGTAGGAAACAGTGGGGCATGGTAAGTTTAGTAGTTGCAAGGGATGTAAGCAGGATTACAAATAAGGGGTTCCATTTGGCTACACCCAGATCACACCCATTATATTATGGAAATACCAGCAATGCTTGTTTGAAAGAGACATAAACATAATTTTAACACAGTTAACATAAAACCTGTCTTCATCAACTGTTTTTAATTAACAAAACAGTATAAATGAGAGGTAATGTTTTCTCCTGGATTCAATTCCCAGATACTGCCAAACAGTTTTTATGTATTGTATGTTTAAATAAAAAGCCTGTGAAAAAGAGAGAATACATCTCATGACAATGTAATAGTATTAATATCCAGTTGTCCTCTGTTTATAGTAGTCTATATATCACTCTCAGAAGCTTATGAACCATCAGATGCTGACTCTGACTTTGCTAACTTCTGCCTTAATTTGTTGTTTAAGTACATAGTGCCAGATTAGTGAAACATTGAGTGTTGCCTTGCACAATATTAGCATATCTTGTGTAGTCAACATCTCCTGATGCTTGCATGCAACTTACACTTTTGTCTTTTATTTCTAGGCTAATCTAAGTTTGAGCCTCACAATTGGACAGGCCAACTTGAATTATTATATGAAATTTGTACAACTATAAAATCGTACTAATGTTATTATAAATATCAGCACAAGCCATTATTACCTCATCATATACACTCAGGGTATGTCGCGTCATCTGTATTTTCAAGTGCTAGAATTTCAGTTCCAATAAATTCAAATGGCCGTGTTAAAACGACTAAGCACAGCATAATTATGTTAGTTGCTTGCCCGGCACTTTCCCATTTTCATATGCCATTTCATTGGCTGTTCCACAATACTAATTCATTTTTTCACTGGAGTGATGCTGGCTTCTCAATGAAGGTACTGCATACTTTACTCCAAGGCAATGTCTCAGACTACTAGTTTCGGCTGAAACAAATTTTTTTTTCTGCAGAACCTTGAATAATTAGTGGTATTTCAGTTGGTTCTTTATCTTGATCAGACAATTTCATTATCTATCAAGGATCTGTAGAAACTATAGAGGGTGTAAATTATTCTTGTGGGTGGAGTAAGCCAGCAGAGCAGCAACACATCCTGCCCATAATTATTATCCCTCTAACATTTTCCCTTTCCTAATAGGGCCATGAGTATTCTCCACAAATTCAAACTAGAAAAATCAGCAGGAAGTGAAGTTTCAGATAGGAAGTTTTCTTTCCTGGTTTTAGCTAATTAATGAAATAATGTTTCTTGCAAATGATTTTCAGTAATTGTACAATGTTATATAGTTTCTGTGAAATGTTTTTTAACTCGTTATACTTACTACAAAAATACTGCTGAGCATAAAACTATAATACAAACACGCAATAAATGTATCAGTACAGCTTCAGAATAATGTGACAAACTTATTGTTTTTATACAATATGAACAATTTATAAACATGACTTAGTAAATCAGCTAATCATCACTAAGAGTGTAATGTTTATGGCTACTTCCGAAATTCCCAGCTAATGTGTTACTCCAACAGAAATATTTTTCAGTTCAGCTGAAAGAAGTTCATCTTCAATTGACCAAACTGCGAATCATTTTTAATATCGTAAGAACTCTGTAAGCAGTCCCTCCATTGATAGCCATAGAACACGTTGAATGATTTGTAATCTCCGTAGCAATTTTTAGCAAAATTTAATATCTCTTTTGCACATTTGGTACAGGGACTGAAATATGTGTACAGATAAATATCACGGTTTTGAGTCCAGCTGCATTGAACACTGTGAGTTAGGTAATACTCTGAATGTTTAGGTCTTTTTTTTCCATCTGGAAGAGAAGCGATCCAATCATCGCCAAAAGTCATCCATTCTTTAGGCTCTTGTGCTCTGGAAGTTGCTCTCAAAAATAGTGCATGAGGAGCTGTAGCCTGGGTAATGTCAGATCCATAGTAAAGAACGGCATACTGTTGATTCTTTGCTCCAGTGCTTAATTTGTAATTATCAAAGGATTGCTGGAATTTATTAATAAAGTCTTTCATGTTTCCTAGAAGGTTTTGATTAATATTTGGTGGTGGATTGTCACAAACTGGTACTTGCATCACTATTAACCTGCGTTTTATAATGGTTGCCGGTGCATTATTTGGAGGGTTCCCCAAATAACCTACCACGTAGCTGAGGAACTGACGTGGAAGTTTCTTATCTTTACAATCGCTCGCCAAATCATTCAAGTCATTGATTTCATTAGCAGTAGGGTATCGTGGAATTAGAACATAATTGTTGAAAGTATTATCGCCTTTGGGGTTATAATCTTTAGGTTGGTGGCAGCGAAGATGTCCTACAGATAAACTATTGTGTATAGCATAACTGTCAGGGAGAACCTTACGAAATCTAACTTCACATCATGTGTTATCATTGTACCGTAGTACTCGATAGTAACTTGAGCATTGGTATTATCCCTATAGTAGCGAGATAAGAGATCGAGTCGAGATAACATGAACTTGTCATTCAAAATTGGGTTCTCAAAATCTCCTAATACATAGTCACAGCCGAGCAGTACAATGACAAGCACTAGTGATTTCATTTTTGTTAGCTGGGAGAATGCAAAGACTTTAGAAATGCTGTACTTTTATAGATGTTCCTCTCCAATCTATATTATACATCCTGTGGTTACATCTGTTATAGTTGTGGTTGTTTTATCACATTTCCAGTTTATTCTGATTTTATTTTATTTCATTGTATTTGTATTTTAAAAAGGTCTAAATTATCAAAATATGATTTCGACAAATTACAATAATAACATGTCTTATTACATCAAATAAAATTAGATTAGATTATCAGTGTTTATATAATTTTTCAGGAACTAATGTATTATATTGGAATCCTTTTTTGTTTGCAATTAGATTAAATATAATTCTAAAACTGTTATCCTGCTTTGTAAAATAAACTGTGAAGTCAGGAAAGGAGGAAAACACATGGGAGTGTGCAGAGTCATAATATAATAATTAGTATTTAGAATATGATCACAACTCTCTGTGAGAGTCTTGGAAGTTGAAGGTTATGTAGCTCAGTGGTTACTGGTGGCTAAAGCCATTGGCACTGGGTTCGAATCCCCGGCTACAACTAAGTTTATTTCACATTATTCCTTTGTTTTTTCCAGACCCCTTTAGGTGAGAAACTTTCAATCTAGAACTTGATAGAATGTAAATGATATTAACATTTATTTACAATGAAAAGCATGCAGTTGTTATTTGCCTATATTGGTCTCCTGTCCATCATCATAAAACCTTAAACTTGGTTCAAAGGGGATGTTAATGAAGTACAAACATGCATATGGAAAAACTATCACTGAAGTTTGAAGTTTATAGCTAGTAAATCTAGAAAATAACAATAATAGTAGTACTTGATTAATTGTTAATGAAGTAGATAAATAACAAACATGCATATGGAAATAACTTCTGAACTATATGCTGTGCCTTACTATGGTCATGAATTAACTACAGCTAAAGTGCCAAAATAAACTTTTTCAGAGTAACAATCCAGTGAGATTAAGCAGTAATTGGATTGTAGCTGTACCAAAGTATCCACAGCATTCTGAATACATTACTTTGAATAAAATTAATTGTGATGTCATAAGAAGAGGGATATATATCTATATATCTTTACGTATAACAGCCTTTGTTGAAATGCGCCAAGAGATTGTGAAATTTGCTAAAGAATTCCACAAAGTCTCTGTAAGGATTCTACTGTGTTCTTTAGGAATCTGTAAGGATTTCTTAGAAAGCTCAGCATATATAAAATTATATATTTGGAGCAAATCTTTGAAAATTAATTTCTTTCAAGTGAGTCCAATAATTATCACTGAAGAGGAGTATGAACTTTATAACTGGGAAATCGAGAAAATAAACTCATGGTCTTAAGAACTCAATAAGAATTCTATTGTTAATTTATATGGTCTCGTATATAGAGAACAGAGAATATAATATTTGCATCATGAAATACTAAAATTTGTATCATAATTATAAAAAAAATTTCTTTGTAAAAACGCAAAATTTATACTAATCGTTATGGAGTAAATAAAGGAGCAGAAATCCAACTCTACTTTAGGTAATATGCTATTATTCAAGAATAAATGTGCAGCAGTATACATTTCATTTAGAAAATGACATGATAATAAAAATCAGAAACGTCAAACTAGCACATTTGTGGTGCCTATGCACCTTAGATGGTCCTAAATAATAGTTCAGTAAAGATAAACTTTGCTCTGAAGTTGGTGGATGGGATGTGATGTGGGGGTGATAAATTTGGTTTGTATTGCATTTAAACAGAATTACTTCTTAATTTATTTTTATTTAAAGTAATTTGTTGGAATTACATTAATCGCAACAGTGACTCTTTCAAACGTGTACATACAAAGTGGTCCTACTACCTTGCGACAAAAATTTGATGATCAGTTGAGATAATCAATCACTTTACTCTTTCTTAAGAAAACAACAGTAGTTATGAAATGGATTGACTTTAGAAATGCTGTACTTCTATAGATGTTCCTCTCCAATCAATATTATACAGTCCTGTGGTTATAGCTGCTATGGTTGCATTTTTTTAAACACATAATTTCCAGTTTACATAAATGATATGTAGACTCACTAATTTTATTTTGTTGCTTTGTACGTATATTTTAAAATGGTTTTATTATTGGCTAGACATACACATTTTGCAAATTACTTGGGGAGCACACAGTCAGGGATAACAATTAAAAATCAGGGTTATGTTTTTGTTAGTGAGCAAAGTGAGCGAGTTACTATTAGTGGTGGATAATGCAAAGTCGGGAATATGTGAATTGGGGAGTGAGGAAGCGAGTGAGACACTATACAGGGGTGTCAAATTGAGAATCAGAGATATTTATTTATAAATGGGTGGATGCACGTATGTCATTTTGTACTTTGACCCTCTCCTATTTTTTGTGTTAGCTTTTTTAATAATTATAAATATTACAAAATATAAATGAATAAATTTTTGTTGACAATACAAGGTGAATGGTAAATATCACCACAAATGGCGAGCGAACTGGCCTAGCTGAAGCAAGCAAATTTGCTTTCAAGAGTGGACACGCATTGACTTCTTTGAATTTTGACCGTATACATAATAATATTAATATCTCAATTGAGACTTATTTGTATGGGGCTCACAATGTTCGTCCAACAACAAGAAAAGTCAACATCTGCCTTGACTCAGACTTGGGTAAGTAGAAATCGAGCAACTAGTTGTTTCTTCAAGTTTTCGTAATAAATAAGAAATAATTTTCTCTGTTTAGATTTTTATCCAAATTAAACACTTCAGGCAATTGGTGGCAAGTAAAGTTAAAATAAAGGCTATGGTTTGGTCGTGATGAAACGAGCTGTATATTTACACCTTATATGTATCGTTTTGATTGCAAAGGAACTGAAAGGTCAGTACTTTAGTAGTCCTTGAAAATTATTGCATTGTTTCACAATGGAGGTGCGAAGAAAGTGCTGATTTGTTGGCTACAGAACTTCTGGAAGTTTAGCTGCCAACATAATATAATATTCTAGCTACTCTTCATCTATTGTTAAAAAAAGTTTTCCTGGATAAAATAACACAATTTTTTTGTACAATAAAACTACAAAGAACTGTACATATCTAAATAGACAGATTTGTAATGTAGAACCATAAAAATTGAACAACCACATGAACGTAATTATTGCAATTAAGTTACTGGTGGCCAACAGTTACCTAAATAAGATAACATTCATATAATTAGATTAGTTATAATTCGATTAATTTTAATTCGTTAAGAGTACTTCATATCTATTACCAAAACAAGAAACAGCATGTAAACTGTGATTGGCGGCAAACACTTCTAAATAAAATTTCATTAAAATTTAATTAAACTGGCACTAATATTATACCATGCCCATTATTTGAAAAATGAATTGTTGCCAAAAAAAATTTCTTCTCTGATTTTGCTGTTGGAATGTTCACATGTGTGGGTGAAGGAAGCAGAATCTAGAAACACTAAAAATTTCTTCTCTGATTTTGCTGTTGGAATGTTCACATGTGTGGGTGAAGGAAGCAGAATCTAGAAACACTAATTTGTCACAATCATCACATTTAAAATGCATTAAGTAGGACTCATGAGATAGCTTTGCCCTTGGTTAATCTTTTTGAAAGTCTGCTTATGTATACATCTAAATGTATATAGCCCCCCCCCCCCCTCCTTAGCAAAAAATTCTGTATCAAATGATTATATTGGATGTCCCTGACCTTCTAGCCATGGTTTGTCTTGATGAGATGATACCCTGATCAGTGTTCTATGCAAAAAATTTTAGGGTACGGGAAGAAAGATTTCCCCCAAAAGTTTAAGTTTCTTTGGTCCCAAATTTTACTTTTGGCTTAGAAATTATTATAAAAATTGACCTTAATAGAATTAAAAAGAAATTAATTTATATGCAGACTTTATGGAAACGAAGTTAATATTATAGAAACAAAATTGTAAAAACAAGAAAGTTGTTCAAATTTTTTTTATTGCCCTTTTAGCTGGATGATACTCTCTTATAATAGCATAATACTTATATAAAACTTGAAGGCTATATTTCAGTATAAAGCATGAAGTTCTTCAGTATAAAGATCTAGCACAGTCTACTGAATTAATGTGAATCATAAAACATTTATATTGTTTATAAGATTGTACACAATCCATCTCTAAATAGGTATTGTCTTGTTGACAATTGATTAGCTGAAGTAGTTAAAGATAACCACAACAAGTATACAAACTAACAATAGAAACTATCATCAATTAATGCTAACACTACATGAATAATCTTCAATGTTCTAAATGCTTGTTTTATTGTAGCTATGTACATCAATTACTATCATATTATTATGGAAGAAGGAAGAATCATATAATGAACCATATTTGGCTTGCTGGCCTGGTTTCTTTAACTACATAGGTAAAACCCTTCCTCTCTGTACATTTACAGCTCAATATACTTTTGGAAAATTAAAGTATTTAGGGTAAGAAAATTGAATGACTCACATGAATGTATTATTAATTGATACAGAACATACCTTAGTTGTGGTCATTTTCCTTTATATTCACAGTTGTTCTTTGTAATCAAATTAATGGTTAAGGAAGCATTCTTCCTTATTTTCACAGTTAAGTTGGTTAAGTATAAGAATTAATATAGAGTTAAGCAATGGCATTATTTGAAGCAGATCAGTAATGATTTATCCATTTAATGGATAAATGAAATTATATTGATGCTAACACTGCATAGCTACAGCACAATAGTTTTGTCATTATGTGTATCGGTAAGAATTGAATTTTTTTTCTTCAAACATGAAATTCAAAATATACCTTATTATCTTTGTATTAATCTCACTGGAGAATTTATGCAAATTTTTGAATAAAGATGTTAAAAACAACAACAAGGCAAATAAGACATTTTTAGCTATATGTGTACATGCGTTATTATAATACTTATACTACAATTGCTGTGGTAACAGTCACAAATTAAAGTTGATTCCCAGTAAGTTCCCACTGGATTATAAGCAGGATTGGGACACTTATTAGCGATAATTTGTAAATTTCAAAGTAGTAATAATGGTAACAAATAGTAACCCACAGTAACCCTCAGAGTTATCGCTAGCTAACCGCCCTCTCACTCAGGTTTCGTAGGACAGTTATAAGAGATAGTTTCTCAAGTGTTTATAGGTTTAGCATAGCTATGTATCAGCTGTTTGCATAGAACTTGAAAGTATAAGTTAACATGGTCTAATAAATTACAAAAAGATGTTTTCAACAAATTACAATAGTATGCATTTGTAACATGTCTTATAACATCAAATAAAATTAGATTAGATCATCAGGGCAATGAGTGCTTATACGTCTTTCAGGAACTAATGTATTATAGTGGAATCCCTTTTTGTGGCAACTAGATTAAATAAAACAGTTATCCTGCTTTGTAAAATAAACTGTGAAGTCAATGTAGATAAGGAGGAAAACACATGGGAGTGTGCAGAGTCATATTAATAATTCCAAGACGTAATAATTTAGAATATCAATGTCCATTATATTTTTTCCATAAATTTTTTCCATAAACTTCTCAAAGTAAAACAATAGAATTACATTAAAGCGCAAAAGTGACAAATTCTTTCAAATGTGTACATACGAAGTTCCTACTACCACGTGACAAAAATTTGATGATCAGTGGAGATAATCAATTACTTTGTTCTTTCGAAACATAACAGAAATGAATTAAATGACTTAAATAGTACATTTACTGTATGTTTATCAGCAATTACATCATCAACGACAAATATAGTGAAAATGGGTGAGGATTAGAGGTGACACTGAAGTGTAGGAAACAGTGGGGCATGGTAAGTTTAGTAGTTGCAAGGGGTGTAAGCAGGATTACAAATAAGGGGTTCCATTTGGCCACACCCAGATCACACCCACTATATTATGGAAATATCAGCAATGCTTATTTAAAAGAGACGTAAACAAAATTTTAACACAGTTAACATAAAACCTGTCTTCATCAACTGTTTTTAATTAACAAAACAGTATAAATTAGAGATAATGTTTTCTCCTGGATTCAATTCCCAGATACTGCCAAACAGTTTTTATGTATTGTATGTTTAAATAAAAAGCCTGTGAAAAAAGAGAGAATACATCTCATGACAATGTAATAGTATTAATATCCAGTTGTCCTCTGTTTATAGTAGTCTATATATCACTCTCAGAAGCTTATGAACCATCAGATGCTGACTCTGACTTTGCTAACTTCTGCCTTAATTTGTTGTTTAAGTACATAGTGCCAGATTAGTGAAACATTGAGTGTTGCCTTGCACAATGATAGCATATTTTGTGTAGTCAACATCTCCTGATGCTTACATGCAACTTACACTTTTGTCTTTTATTTCTAGGCTAAGCTAAGTTTGAGCCTCACAATTGGACAGGCCAACTTGAATTATTATATGAAATTTGTACAACTATAAAATCGTACTAATGTTATTATAAATATCAGCACAAGCCATTATTACCTCATCATATACACTCAGGGTATGTCGCGTCATCTGTATTTTCAAGTGCTAGAATTTCAGTTCCAATAAATTCAAATGGCCTTGTTAAAACGACTAAGCACAGCATAATTATGTTAGTTGCTTGCCCAGCACTTTCCCATTTTCATATGCCATTTCATTGGCTGTTCCACAATACTAATTCATTTTTTCACTGAAGTGATGCTGGTTTCTCAATGAAGGTACTGCATACTTTACTCCAAGGCAATGTCTCAGACTACTAGTTTCGGCTGAAACAAATTTTTTTTTCTGCAGAACCTTGAATATTTAGTGGGATTTCAGTTAGTTCTTTATCTTGATCAGACAATTTCATAATCTATCAAGGATCTGTAGAAACTATAGAGGGTGTAAATTATTCTTGTGGGTGGAGTAAGCCAGCAGAGCAGCAACACATCCTGCCCATAATTATTATCCCTCTAACATTTTCCCTTTCCTAATAGGGCCATGAGTATTCTCCACAAATTTAAACTAGAAAAATCAGCAGGAAGTGAAGTTTCAGATAGGAAGTTTGATTCAAGTCCTTTCCTGGTTTTAGCTAATTAATGAAATAATGTTTCTTGCAAATGATTTTCAGTAATTGTACAATGTTGTATAGTTTCTATGAAATGTTTTTTAACTCGTTATACTTACTACAAAAATACTGCTGAGTAAAAACTATAATACAAACACGCAATAAATGTATCAGTACAGCTTCAGAATAATGTGACAAACTTATTGTTTTTATACAATTATGAACAATTTATAAACATGACTTAGTAAATCAGCTAATGATCACTAAGAGTGTAATGTTTATGGCTACTTCAGAAATTCCCAGCTAATGTGTTACTCCAACAGAAATATTTGTCAGTTCAGCTGAAAGAAGTTCATCTTCAATTGACCAAACTGCGGATCATTTTTAATATCGTAAGAACTCTGTAAGCAGTCCCTCCATTGATAGCCATAGAACACGTTGAATGATTTGTAATCTCCGTAGCAATTTTTAGCAAAATTTAATATCTCTTTTGCACATTTGGTACAGGGACTGAAATATGTGTACAGATAAATATCACGGTTTTGAGTCCAGCTGCATTGAACACTGTGAGTTAGGTAATACTCTGAATGTTTAGGGTTTTTTTTCCATCTGGAAGAGAAGCGATCCAATCATTGTCAACAGTCATCCATCCTTTAGGCACTTGTGCTCTGGATGTTTCGTTCAAAAATAGTGTATGAGGAGCTGTAGCCTGGGTAATGTCAGGTCCATAGTAAAGAACGGCATACTGTTTATCATTTGATCCAGAGCTTAATTTGTAATTATCAAAGGATAGCTGGAATTCATTAATGAAGTCTTTCATGTTTCCTAGAAGGTTTTGATTAATATTTGGAGGTGGATTGTCACAAACTGGTACTTGAATCACTATCAACCTGCGTTTTATAATGGTTGCCTGTGCATTATTTGGAGGGTTCCCCAAATAACCTACCACGTAGCTGAGGAACTGTTGTGGAAGTTGATTATCTTTACAATCGCTCGCTGTATCATTCAAGTCATTGATTTCATTAGCAGTAGGGTATCGTGGAATTAGAACATAATTGTTGAAAGTATAAGGGCTGTTGGGTTTATAAACTTTAGGTCGATGGCATCCGAGATCACCTACAGATAAACTATTGTGTATAGCATAACTGTGAGCGAGACCATTGGGAAGCGAGACCATTAGGAAAATTTAAGGACTTCACATCATGTGTTTTCATTGTACCGTAGTACTCGATAGTAACTTGATCATTGGTATTATCCCTATAGTAGCGAGATAAGAGATCGAGTCGAGATAACATGAATTTGTCACATAAAGTTGGGTTCTCATAGTCTCCTAATACATAGTCACAGCCGAGCAATACAATGACAAGCACTAGTAATTTCATTTTTTTGTTACCTGGGAGAATGTAGGGACTTTAAGAATACTGTACTTTTATAGATGTTTCTGTCCAATCAAATATACATCTTATGGCTATAGCTGTTATGGTTGATTTAGCACATTTCCAGTTTATTTAAATGATGTGTAGACTCACTGATTTTTTTTTTGCTGTATTGTACATATATAATTTAAAAAAGTTTTTATTGTTAACTAGAAATGCAAATTTAGTAAATTTAAATTGAGTTGTAATATTTATCACTGACTAGTAGAGCTTGATTGTAAGTTAATGGATGGTGAGTGAAATATTACTTGTGTTATTAGAATAATTTTTTTTTTTCCTTTTAATAACGGTTATCTTTTATCAGGAAGCATACACATTGATCGAAACAAATCGGATGTACTTCCTTAATTTCTGTGTTTGTTTTAGCAAGTATAACAGTATTTTAGACGACTTCTATGCAAACATTGAAAATTGTAGCTAGGCCTATAGTATTATAGTACTTGTTGCATAAGTCAGAGTGTGATATGGTGAAATATTTCATGAGCAGGCTAATTTATTTTCAAGAGCCAGAAGTGAGTGAAAATAATGCCTGAGATTGTAATAAGTGGTTTATTAACTAGGGGGGGGGGGGGGGGGGATGGGGGGCAGAGTGCCCCTTTCTGCACAAATTATAATGTACAAGGGTACTAATGCAGGCATGTCTGTTTATAAGGTGAATGCATGTTAATTCATGCTCTTCATTTATATAGAAAGTGTCCAAATGATTAAAATACATATTATAATAAATTTCACAAGTTATAACCTAAATGTATTTGAGTCATCCTCTGTCATTAATGCTCACTACCTGTAGTGCACTACTTGAGGTATTTATTACTTAAGTAGGTACAAAGCAATACTATTTCAATGGATTAAGTCATTCCCAAAATATTACTTAGTCTGCCTGTTTGGCAGCCACTTTGTTGCTTACTTATGGGAACATGCAGAAAACCTGTTACCTCTATAAAGAAAAGGCCATTACCAATGTATGAAAATCAGCCTCATAGAAATATTGATCCAAGTAGTCTGAAGAAATTTGTTCACAAATTCCTGTGATTGTTTAATCAATACAAATGAATAAACCCAGGTGCTGAACAGTATGGTGTACTCTATTATGGTCCTGGTTTTACTGTGGCTACAGCTCCTACTAATGAACTCCTTGACCAAAGACAACAAAATAGGCAAAGTAGACATGAATGTGGTTGGATGGCACCTTTTCATTCTGAAGAACATCTAAATTACACGAGAAATTCAATGCACTTGGACACATGACAATGATATATACATTATAATACTTAATTTAAAGAACAGGTTATGCTCAGCATATTTAAAGTTTGCTACAAAGTGCTCATATGACTACATCATATTTTAATGCTTTATACTCGATAGTAGTGGAAATATTGATTGTAAAGTTTGTCATGAATTTTTATAATGAAGCTCAATTTGAAATGAACTGTTTTAAAGCTGAACTGAAATAGCATTGCTGTTGATACAACATAGTAGTTACATACTTCAACATTAGCCATGAACATTAGTCATTATAATTATCTCTTTAGTGTATATTAGCTTATTTTATAGCAAATTGATTTTTAAAAAAATTATTCATTTAAAGACGATGAAAAACAAATTCAATATTAAGAAGTAATAATCCTTCTTCCAAGGAGTGATCAAGTAGCCTCAATATGAAAGTAGAACTGATATTAAATAATCTGGAATATTGCGATAACATAAATTAGTCTTACTAGCATGAATTTTCAAGAATTGCTGTAGTTGTACAGAGCAAAATTAATTTTAATATAACGTTAATTGAATAATTATAACCAGAAAAAGACATATCTATTAATACTATCACTTCTTCATGTCATTATTACAATTCCTTTCCTTGTTGTATGATTTATTATGGTACACATTAAGAGGGGAAAAATTATTAAAAATGTGTGGCATTATTGCAAATTGGTCTCCATAAATGCTTTAGTAGGTAGGCACAAAGATCATTGTAAGAAATTACACATAGTTAATTATGATTAATTTCAAAAATGAATTTTTTCTTATTATATTTCTGGAATATGTTCACATGTCAACTGGGAAATCAGTAAGCCATGTTTGTTATCTTGACTTTTTATTTTGGCATTCTCATTTACAGAATAGCCTCATCTAAAAAAAGTTCACCCATGGCAGGGCATTTTTATTAGCTGACTAGCTATTTGCAATTACCTAAGTAATTGATTGTTTCATAGCATGCTTCAGTGGCAAATGCAATAACATACAAACCATAATCAGAATAACCAGTCTATAAGTGGGTAGCTAGTTTTCAAATAAGGTCTTATAATGGCACAGCTAGAGCAATTCTCTATAAAATCTTATGAAAGGTTTTCTATACTTGCTGAATAATTCAAGTGAGATAATTATGAATTCAATTACTACTGACTGCTGACTGCTACGTTTATACCTATGTTTTATACTCTCAGGCACTAGTAAGGACAATTCATTTATTAGAAGGAAAACAGGAATAAGCCAAAGAAACAATTTTACAATGTTAGTAAATGTTAGTAAATCTACCATGTCAGTAGCTACAAATCCATTATAATCCTGCATGATTAATTAAATAATTTAATTGAACTAATAAAGGTTTTGTGATAACCAGTTTGGTGTTATTGTCAAATTACATACGTCAACCACAGAATATCTACAAGATTCATTCTGTTTTGCTACAACTCCTGTTCTACAAGGTAAGATTGCTTAAAACCTCTGCATTACTAAAATCAATGTGGCAGAGTACTAAAATTAATTTCTTTCTATTATGGCCAAAAATAGTTGAAGAGGAGCGTAGCAGATGTTGAGTATAAGTACTATTTAAAGATTCCATGATCATTGATTGATAAACACATTTGGAAGTTATTTGAGTTAATAAGTGTGTAGCTTACTCTTTCACTTTAGTTCGTAACATGAATGGAATATAAACATAAATATTTTGTATTAAGTGCAATATGATATCCATCTGTGTTTGAAATTTCTATATGCACCACAATAATTAATTATAAACATTATAATAAAGCGTTATGTTTGCCTGGCCAAGAGGAACTCACTATACTCATGCTCATGCTCAATTATTCAAGCCTGAAGTCATCTATCGATCCTTAGTATTTAATAGTGAAGACACTACTATTGCCCCTTTTATTTCAGACAATTCATATAGAGTCTTGACAACTCAGCATTGTCACATAGGCTGGTACTTTTGTTAACCAAGCCAGAATAATGGCTGCAAATCTGGGAGGGAGGGGGAGGGGGGGGGGCACAGTGCTTCCCTGACCCCCCACTTCCATCACCCCTGAAATTATTTACTAGAAAGAATAAGTTGGTAATAATTCAGTTAATAGTATTCTGCAGTATATTCAGACATATATTATGTATTTATAAATTATACATATTTGTTTACTCTTAGTCAAATTTATTGATGAATAATAATGATAAAAATATTTCATTACATATCATAAAATGAACTATTTAGAAGTGGAATGCACTAAACCAAGTAATATTTAATAAAGCACGTTAATGATTAATGTTCGTGGCTAATCTTCAAATATCTGTAACTAAATATGTTCCATCAGTAGCCCATGCTTCAGTTCACCGATTGCTCTGTGGTGGTATAGATTAAAGAAGTGTCGAAATCATTCTTAAATTTCCTGAGAATGTTTACATCTATGGTTGAAGGAGGAGAAGGATTTTGACACATTGGTGTTGGCATTAAATGGAAACCTCGATCATCATAATTGTAAGCATTTTCCTCCGATGACCAACAATGTACAGTAGTTAACAAATCTTTTTTTAGATTTTTCAATAGTTTAATTTCGTCAAGGAGAGGGACTCGAGGAATCAGGACATAGTTGCTGAATTTACGGGTGCGAGGATTTAGAGGACTGTAGCAATTCAGGTTGTGTACATTAAAATCATCATAGGTGTGGAATAGTCTCGCGCGCACCATACCCTTGCTAGGATAGGCAAGGGTATGGCGCGCGCGAGACTAGGTGTGGAACTCCCGATCATCTTGAGCCATCCCGCAGTTCTTATCAAAGCTTCTGATTGGTCCCCTAGCCCTAGCCCTAGCCCTTGCGCGGCGCTATAATTGGTCACGCGCGGCGCTATAATTGGTCACATGATTTGATTAACCAATGAAATGAGTTTTTTGATAAGAACTGCGGGACTGTAGATCATCTTTACCGTTATTTCGTGTTTAACCGTCAGGCCATAATACACAATGCTACATCCCTTGTCCACCCTTAGTCAGGTCAATTAGCTGAAAGATGGGGACAGAGCGGACAAAAGTGCCAAACATTTTATAGTGAATCTTTAGGTCATATGGACTATTTCTAAGATAGGATCCACCTTCCAACTGTTGTGGATCTCCTAATAATTAGGCAAAAGTTTTCCAAGTGTGAAGTGGTGTTAATTCGAGCCATTAACATTATTAATAATTCGAGGAACACTTACACTCTCTTTGTTGAGGACAACAGTTGGTACAGCAGTATTAATCTCAGGGAGATTGTACTTTGCTACTTCAACTGGTGAAAACAATTCTATCTTCTGGAGTTGCCCACCATTAGATTCAGTGCAAAACTGAAACAAAACTCATGGCGGTGCCATGAAATGCATCTTTTGCTGTTGTGCTGGATGGATTGTGATCCAGGTTATCAAGGGCACCAACAGTAAAGAGTCCATGACACAGCTGGGAGGGACACACAAGGCCAATCTCTTTTGCATGCTGACAAACTGAGTTTGTAAGTTGGTTTTCTATCTCCAAAATACGGGCATAGCTAACAAAAAATCATTCATTTCCATGACAAGCTTCTTCGACCTTGTTTGAGTGTGTATTTTCATACCCAAATACAAAGGCAATGGTGGCTCAAACTTCATATTGTGTCTATTATTAGTTGTACCTGATGGTCGCTTCTTACAGTTAAAAAGGATCATCTGTGCAATAGTTAGTGCACTCTAACATTCTACTGGATCTTGATCCGTAATGTTGGGCCCATTAAGAAGCATGGATACCAGGTACTTGAGATTTGCTGGGAGAGAATCTTGCTGACATCTAGATGGCAATGAACCACTGAATTTGAAGCCGCATTGGCAGTTGAATATATCATTACGAATAATTTTCACAGCTTTAGATAGTATCAGGGCATCACTCTCTACTTTCTGCTGAAAGGCTTCCTTTACAATATTTTGCATTTCTTGCTTGAAAATCAGCAAAACATTTTTACCATCATTTTGTACTTGAGCGTCTGGAAAATGGACAAGAGTAGCTCCTTGAATCTAATTTTATTAAGTTCCTTTGAAATACCAAAATCAGTTAATCGATTCTGATAAAGGGATCTGAGCTCTGATATTTTGAAACAAAGCACTCCATCTTCAACAGAAGTCTCCATATGGTTAAGAAGCTCAGTAAGTACTCTAGCTTCTATTTTTTTCTCTTCTAGGTTACTGAAAGAAGACTCTTTCTTCCCTCTCTGCAAACTCGGTAGCTATTTCTGAACTTTGTCAAGCAAGACACATGGTACTTTGCTTCCAATGCATGGAGGTCTCCTCCTTCAATTTTAGCTAGTAAAGCAGTATCTTGAAGATCAGTAGCCATGGTTCTGACATTGGTATCTGCATCCATTGTCAAAAACTTAGGAAGAATATCTGTGCTTTCTTCACAGAAAAGACAAGCTTTCCGATCAAGTGATTTGCGTGTAGGACAAACCCTTTTAGCTTCAGCACAAACAATATCCGTACCTGTTGCTGTCCTTTTTCTGGCCCTATTAATCATGTCATTGCTAAATTTGTTGTAACAAGATTTATGCCAAGTGGCTCTATTGGAGACAAGATCATCTAGAGCAACAACTCCCTCCAAATGACTTAAGGAATGTGGGAGGCTACTGAGCTCTCTAAACACTTCAACTCGATCAAGAAAGGATTTATAGGGGGTACACTTATCTCCAGAGCCATTAGTTTTCAAGGGACACTTCAATTCTTCACTTGAAGTCTTCTGACAGATGAAGCATAGTTGCCAATCCATGATCTGTTCCTGTAAGACAAAGGCCTAAGCAAGTAATACTCACTGACTTACCTTGAAAAAAGAAACAGGAGAAAGGGCATCAATTGGAAAGAAGACATGTGTCATGCATGGCTCGATTTAACACCACTTCACACTTCGAAAACTTTTGCCTTATTATTAGGAGATCCACAACAGTTGGAGGGTGGATCCTATCTTAGAAATAGTTCATATGACCTAAATACTCACTGTAAAAAGTTTGGCACTTTTGTCCGCTCTGTCCCCATTTGATGGAATTTTGTCGCTAAGGGACCTGACTACCTGTCCTGAAACAAGATATAGAGTCGGGATAATATTGGTTTATCGTTGGCTTAGACTTAACACATAGCTACAGATGAACAATACTACTGCAAACTAATAGTTTCATTCTTGTCACCCTTGATGTTTTACTTTGCAGAATACTTACTGCCTGAAGATAAGAAGTAATTCTCCTTTATATAGACGTTCTGGTTACTCTAAAATTTCAGTGTATAATCTTGGGAAGTAGCAAATGTTTCTTGAAAATTTTCCCAGTGTATAATTGTATTGTAAGGATGAGGCTTGCTACTATTTGTATTGTTATTGGAAATTATTAAACAAAGCGGCCATAGTCTCTTAATGATATTTTTCTGTTGTAATTGTTTACACTACATTTATTAATGGCTTATTGAAGCCGTATGACTAATGGCCATGATGGCAGAAATGTGGATGTTTGGTAGGTAAGATAATTTTCATGTAGCTAAAAAAATACTGTTATTATTAGCTTTTTTTTTTTTTTTTTTAAAGCAAGCACATTGAATCAAATAAAATAATATTATTCTGTAATGGGTGTTTTCACTCTTGTATTGGTCACTTTTTAGATAGGCTTAATGCTATTATGTCTTTAATAATGGTGAAATTGTTATAACGAAGAAGGGCTTGTCTCCTACAAAGTAGGTAATTGTGTACTACAAATGTAGTAAGTGGTATTTGTCTGCCAACAAGTAATAGTGGCATACTGCACATTATTTTTATACATTAATAACTACTGGCCTTGATGGCAGGTATGTGGATGGGTGTGTAAGAGAATCTTTAAACTGTATCCCTCTTATCACAGTAGAACCTCCCTTATCCAGAGACCTCTAAGATATGGACACCTCATCTCCCTCTATAGGGGCAGCTGTTAAGCTACCTTTGTTAGGATAAAGTACATAAAAACTGAACAGCTGCTTAATTAAGAATTCCAAAACTCAGTCTTTACAATCCAGAATTATAAAACATAACAATTTTTCAAATTAGATCACGAATGTAGATATTTCAGTGTGAATTGTAGTTTCAGCAACATGTTTGCAGCACACTGTTTGATTGAGTATTTCTCAAACGCTATTTGTAATATTAATATGACCTCAATAGTCAAATAAATTGTTGTCTCACTAGAAAGCTGCACTGCTATCATATTAATAGTCTATATTTAGATTGGGAACTAAATTTGCTTCAGGTTAATAATGAGTGAAGTTTATGTAGAAACAGTACGTGAATAATTATGTATCCAAAAATCAAAATAAAATTAGTGGTTAGTAATAATGTTGCTTTTCGTAATGTTTCTTGTTTTTTTTTGTGAGTAAGGTGTAGATTGGAAAGCTTTATGATATCATCATTGGCAAGCAAGACACTTACACTTACAAAAAAATGGATAGTATATGGAGAGAAAGCCAGAGATGAAGAACAACAATTCCAACATGCACACGTTGATTGTACAGAGTTTTTTAAGATAATGTCGTAGATTTTCATTGCTACTTTAATTATTCCTGGTAATTGAATATTTTTAGATTAGTAGCATTAAAAATAATGGATACATAAACTTTTAAAGTATAATAGAGAAAATTGTAACAAGAAAATACACTTAGCTGTGGGTCAACATTGATGCTAAAGTTCTTATAGGAACGTAGTCCAGGTGGAGTTGAGCTCAAGGCCTTTATCTAAATTTGACATGGTGTTGGTGCTAAGTATTATTAATGCTTCTGTTAGCCTCCTATGGAAGTAATTGGGGACCATTCTCACAACTCACGATTCACTCCAGTTTCGCTCTATTTTACTATACATGTATTATACAGAGATGCCATTTTATCATCCATTTTTAAAAGTGTATAGTGATGTTCTTTCAATCTTTTTTCTAAATTCCCGCCAGTTTCACCCACATACACTGAATTGCAGTCCATGTACGATGTGCTGTATACAAGTCCTTTCTTTTTCTCCATTGGTGTTATTTGTTGAACATATACAAGTAATTTTCTTAGAGTTATTGAAGTATAAAAGTTTGATGTTCAGGGGGCGGCAAATTCGCTCAATTTCCCGCCCCTCCCATTTCCAGCATGTATGAATAAGGTAGCTAGCTCACCATGCACCAAATAAGTTATTCTGTAGATGTGAGAAATTATTTTGTTATAGCTAGTTGGTATTTATTTTGTGATTTTGGTGCACTGTTGTGGATGTCAACTTAAATTGTTTATTAAGACTAATAGCTATGTGTCACTATATGCATAATCTGTTCACTATTCCATGGTTAATTAATACATTGCTAACAACAGTTCAGCTTATTTATTAGAATAAATGTTTAACATTTTATTAAAAGTTTGTACATGTTACTTTACAGTCATTAAGGTATGACTAGAGCCTTTTGTGCTGAATGAATAACTCTACTTTAATGGGTATGTTGACTACTATTTTTGTTCATTTGTTGATACTTTTATTTATATGTAATGGTGTATGTGTTTTTTCTGTGTTGGCTTGAGAATTATTGTGTCAGGTGGCCTGTGGGCTCTCCCTCGGTGAAGCTCATGAGTTCCTCAGTTCAGGCTCACACAATGGTGACAGCAATTAAGCTGCTGCCACCAGAATCAGTATGCTTCCCCCCTTGACATCCCTCCCTCGAAAGGTGGACCCAGGATTAGACTAGTTTAATCTAAAGGAGATCAGATGGCACGAATGGCAACTGAGAAACTGACTGACTGCACACACAAAACACGAAGTCTTATATGCACAGCCCGGACAACACAACAATGAACAGCAGTCATGGGACCAATAGACACTTCTCATGTTGACAAGATGTACACACACACAGGTGACATGACTTTAAAAATTAACTAAGTCCCATAACCGAAAATACATGTAACTGAATCCAAAACAAGCACCACGCAAACACACATACATAAACATATAATGTTTAATTAATAGTTCTTGGAATGTGGGCAGCCCCACCAATTTAGTTGGGATGTCGTCCCACATGGCCTTATATTGTTTCGTTCAAATTGTACAATTCTCCCATTCGGAATTCATGATCAGCAGTTATTACAAAGGAAAAAGAGATGACTCATTCTTGAAAACTCAAGGTTTATGAACTGCTATGGATGTTAAATGCCATAGTTCAAGCCCAAAAGCTATAGTCCTAGCCTATAAAATACATTAGTTTCAAACTAATAGCCATAGTCCTAGCCAAAAAGTCATAGTTTCATCCTATAGTCTCCTAGTCTTAACTTCAGCCTATCTGAGGCTAAGAAGCCTAGACAGGAAACTTCATCTGCTTCATCACAAAGGTCCACTCACAACAGGAAGTAAATTGTAAGAAAGGTTAATAGCTGTAAAGAAAGGTGATATTTTGAAGCATCCACTAAGTTTGGAATTAAATGTTTCTGGGCAATGTTTATGCAGGTTATGAGAGTACTTTTCATGGTATTTGCAAGAATTGTTTTACTGCAGTTACCCTATAAATTCTGTATTGTTAAAAAGAAGACTTGAAAGCCTTTTCACATAAATATGAATAATTATAATTATTAATGGTTTACCAGCTACATTTCTTTTAATAATTAGTCTATTTATTCACAGATTCTTTATTTTTTTTTGTTTTTATTATCACTCACAGATAAATTGCAGGAAAGGAATTTATGATAAACAATGGACAGCAACCAGGGAGACTAGGATATAAACAGACAGCACATAAACAATGCTTAATCCTGGATTCCTTAAACTCATCAGAACAAATTTTTTCAATTTAGACTGGATGTTTTTATGACTACATATGTACAGCATAAGTAACATAAATGATAACATTACCAAACAAATCAGAGTGTACTTCAGATTATATAGATGAATGCTATATATAGCATCATGAAGTACACTAGGTAGTATACATAAGTTATACACAGTGTGCTACAAGGTGTCATCAAGAATACTCAGGGTATACTCTCGAAAAATTAAGTGTACTGGCACACTTACTTAAGCAATGGCCAATTCAACTCTTACTACGCTTTAGCATAGCATTATTCAATTTCAATTTGACTTCATGAACAAACTAGGTCACCTTGCTGCATTGTAGTAGAGGAATCTTTTAAACACTGCACTCAAAAAATTTAAATTTTTATTACCTACAGCATTGCGAGCTAACAACAACAAAATTTAGGGGCTTGTGTGTGAGACTCATGCCTCAAAATTTAGGGGCTTGTGTGTGAGACTCATGCCTAAAAATTCAATTGCCTGTTAGAAGGTAATAAGTGCTTAAAATTTTACATATCTAGAAGCTGCTGGTTGATTGATTTCCTTTTCCCCTGTTATTGTTCAAGTAACCAAAATCAACCGTTAATTGGCTTTCCTTGTTTCCTGCACTTCAACAACATAATTTACTATAAGGAAATGCACTAAGAGGTTTTAAACACAGATAGATTAAATGGGATATTGTGCTTTGCAAGTATTGGATAATATTTTGTTAATAGTAATCACTAACTAAAAGAACAAAGTTTTCTTTATATATACACTAAATAACTAGAAATGTAAATGTCCATCAATTGTATTATTAGCCAGTTCTTAATAGTCTATACCATACTCGTTATCTTCAAAGTCTTCTTCCTCAGCTGTTCTTGGCCAAACTTGAAAGAAATTAATTTTCAATGGTCCACTCAATGATTTTAGTATGTCAGAGCTTTCTAAGCAATCTTTCCAAGGCTGGTTATAAAAAACTGTAAAACTATTGTAGAATTTAGAACACTTTTGCACGAACTTAGCTATCTCACCAGCACAATTGCGACAAGGACTGTTATAGGTGAATAGATAAATGTTCCTCTTCCTTGTGGCTCCACAATCCACTCTGTTCAAAATGATGTACTCGGAATGATCAGGATAATTTGGAATTGCAGCTATCCAACCATCTCCTTGACTTACTAATTCACCTTGTTTAACCAATCTCTCCGGCGCTTCTGCGTTGGTAATGTCATTACCGTAGTAAAGAACGGCGTATTGTTCAGCATCCGTTCCATATGCATGTTTGTCAAAGGCCCGTTGGAATTTATTAACAAAAATTTCAAGTCTGTTCACGATAGTACCATCCACATTAGGAGGGTTTACGCACACTGGTACTGGGACAACTATTAGCTTGTACTTTTTTATGGCAGGGGGGTCTGCTTTAGATGGTCGGTCTCCCACATATGCAACTATAAACTTGTTGTACTGCCTCGGTAGTTGCCTCTGACAGACTCTGGACAGATCTGCTAGAGCTGTCACTTCTTCTTCAGTGGGATAACGAGGAAGTAGTACGTAGTTATTGAAATAAAACCTTTGCCTCTGATGGTAATCAAATGTTCTATGACATCCTAAGTGCGCCACGTCTTGTCCGTCATGAATCGTGTACAAGCGAGCTACTCTTTCTGGATTATTGAACTGCAGATTTCTTAGCCTAGAGGCATCCATTGATCCATAGTACTCAATTGTAAACACATTGCCGTCGTCTCTTTGTTCTCTGGACAGCTCATAGAGTCTAGACAACACAAATTTATCACATGGAGTTGGTTCTTCTGCTGCAGTAGCAGCCACAAAAATGGCTGATAATAAAGACAGTGACAATATTCCTTTCATTTTCTTGACTCAACTGAAATAACTTTTAAGACTTTGATTGCTCATTATATACTATTAATGTTTAGATAAGTCATTTCCTGGTATTAAACAATTTATTTTCTTTTTTTAATGGTACAATTAATGTTATTTTTTAAAATATGTTTGAAGTGTATGCATTAGCTAGTTACTGCTACTCTTTACTGGTCACTCCTTTTGAGGAACTTAACGTTAATGTGATGAAAATATTTTAATTATGTGTAATTAGATAAAATGTCGTAAACTATTAGGAATAGGCTTATGATCACAGTGAGATGTTCATTGATAATCTCAGACTATCTAGTAAATATTGTGTGTGGCACCCATTTCAGCTGAATGTAAGAAGTTTATTTTCTTACTGACTAAAAATGCTGATCATTTTTTGTCATAAGTAAGTCTGTAAGCAGTTTCTCCACAGAGTGACCTGTAATCCTTATTGCAAGATTCGATTTTTATTTTCCAAATCTCTTGTGCACATAATGATGCATGGAATAAAAAGTTTGTGAACAAAAACGTGACATAGTCTTTGGTCCAGCTGTAATTCCACATGCTATGAAAGATACATGAAATTCTGAACCTTCATGCTTTTGTCGAAATCCGGAAGAATATTAGTACAGTAAGCTTATTGTGCATAAAATTTCTATTTATGTTAACATTCACACATGAGTATACATTAATTTATTTATTCATTTTCCAATATTCAATACTTTAGATAAGCTACCTAAAATTAATTGTTTTCACACTATTGGTATAATTAGCTAGCAAAAAATAGTGTTATTATATTGCCTGACATAGCTATCTGTTACTATTGTGCAGGTAAGATACACAAATAAAAACAAATTATTAATATTGCCACTGTTCTTTCAAGCAGGGGAGTTGGAAGCCAGATAGAATTGGTGCGGCTATTATAACCACACCTATTTAACCACACCCACTACTTTATTCAAGTAATGAGTTTGATCAATATAAAAGACAATAAAGTGGTTTTTTTATCAATTGAACCAAAGGTTTTCCATTTATGCTCTGCATATTCAAATGCCACTGTAATCACCAAACAATTCAGAACAAGGCAGTTTTTTATTATAATATAAAGCAAATTATTTTTATATACAATCATAGTTCATATAATTGTTATATTATAATTATAGCTAGAGTGTATAATAGTGTATAGCTAATATAGCTACTTGGACATGTAAAGAAAACAAAATGACAAAAAAATAACAAAATTTATAGTCAATTTATAGTTAAGTAAACAACTTATTAACACCAAACATGCCAATAAACAATTCAACGGTTCATTTAACGGGAATGGTTGCTGTTGGCTACTGTTGTTCATTCTCACAGATGTCCTGGATTCGAGGATTTCCTGTCAGGACTTCCTTCTCCAGCTCACCTGGGGGGCAGTCCTTGACACTACTCAACATCTACATATCTACCGTTAAGCCTGATATGCTTTTCATTTAGTTTTATATGTGCCAAAAAATTATCACTTTGTAGCAAACAATTGCCATAAGTCTATTATATATCACAACAGTATAAACTGTTGAACAATTAACAATAGCAACCACAACAAATATTTTTAAAAATACTTCTGAAAGCATTTTTAAGTCACTGTATATTCTGTGAATAATAAAGCCTTCATTGATGACATTATTCCTACAATCTTGTGAAGAATACAAAAGAAAAGTAAGCAAACCAGGAGATAAACCATATCACTCACTGTGATGGTCCTAATTAGCCAAACTATGTTCAGCTCCTGATGCTTTCTTTCACTTACAAAGAAATATGGGAAAGATAAATACAGATTATAATTGCAGTGATTCTATTTTACACATAATGGTCATTCAAAATGTTGTCTTACCTGATGATCTGCTAGACAGGGACATGAATGTTTAGGTCTTTCTATTTCCATTATGATAGTTGTATGTGTTGTCACAATAGTTGGAGTGCAGCTGCTCTACAGTGCTCCTTTGACAGATCACTTGCAAGTCATTTAGTGCAAAATACAAGCATTAATCTGGAACTTCAACAGAACTGAAAAAGCTTAATATATTTTATTTAACAGCCTACCATACAATTAGCACATGATTCAACATACTATACAGTAATGAAGACACATAATACTCAATAATCAGCAATAAACCAACACATAGAACCTACAACACACCCGATAAGTCTGTTCATTATTTGTAGTAGAGGAGAAAATTAATCACTGAAAATATTTAAATTTTTACTACCTATAAGGTTGCTAGCTAACATCAACAAATTTAGGGGCTAGTGTGTGAGACTTAATCATGCCTAAAAATTTAATTGCCTGTTAGAAGGTATAACTGCTTAAAATAAAACATATCTTTAGAAGCTGCTTGACTGATTTCCTTTTCACTGTTATTGTGCAAGTAACCAAAAGCAACCATTTAAGTGGCTTTCCTTGTTTCCTGCACTTCACAATAACATAATTTACTATTAAGGAAATACAGAGCAATGCTTAGAGATTTTAAACACAGATAAATTAAAAGGGATATTGTGTTTTGCAAAATTTGAATAATGTCATAACTAATTTTGTGCTGGTGTGTCTTGTACTGAAAAATTGAATGGTTTATTAGATACAATATTTTTCTCGTTCAAACAGCCGATTAAAACTTAATCCTAATATTTTGACTTCCTGCCAAGTCCTCTTAATTAATTTACAATATTGGCTGTTAGAACGAGATATTTTTTTTATTATTACAATTATTCCAGCCGAGAATGATTGATCGTATTTGTTGTAACTGCAGTTTTCTTAAGTTCAGTGATATTATACCGTAACTATACATAACACAAGAACTGTGCAATTAGATTTCCTAGTTTCCTGATGTGTTTTTATAAGAATTCTTTATTACATAGCAAGTAATATCGTAGTAGTACTTAGACTTTAATTTATAGTAAGCTTTGTGTACATTAAAATTTCTATTTGTGTTAGTACACACATGGGCATATACATTAATTTGCATATGCATTATCCAATATTCAGTACTTTAGATAAGCTATGACAAAGTAATTGTTTTCACACTATTGGCATAATATTAACCTTTAAACATTATAGGCTAAAGGCATCATGACAGGTTTGTGGCTAGTTGTTACTATTGTACAGGTAAGATACACAAACAAAACAAATTATTAATATTACTTCTGTTCTTGTAAGCAAGTGTACATCAACATTATAGCAACGACCATGGATATTATTAAGCAATCTACTATTATTATACACTGTAAAAATTATAGCGTGAAAACCCACCAAATTCACATCAAACTGGTGGTGTGATTGCCCACCACCTATGCATAGTGTGTCCTTCACACTTTCTTCCTGGTGTGAATGCACACTTAGTGTGAAATTCACACTCAATGGAATAGCATGGACCCTTTGCCGAACATTAATTATATTCATATGCAGGCAAAAACCAATGCTATTATCATTGGAGTCTACCTTATAAATGTTTTGTACACTTGTGTGCTAGATATGAGAGTTGACTAAGATTTTAGTTGTCTGAGATCTGGGATTACACCAATCTCTTTTTGGAGAAAAAAAATGTTGATATGTGTTACTAGAATCAATGTAACTTAAAATAATTCAGCATTAATGTAAGTATGAGTTCATAGTGATTGTGGTGAGAATTCACACTAAATTTGGTGTGTACTTCACACCAAAACGGTGAAGTGTGCGCATCACACCATATTTTGGTGTGACTATTGTTACAAGTGATTCACGCTTAATTTGGTGTGAACTACACACCTTTTGGTTTACAGTGTATATAATATCTAAATAGGTCGCTTGTGTAGAAGGTACACCTTATGATAAATTACTATTACATATACGACTTAATTTAACTTAATTAGTGCACTTAACTTGTTTACTTTGGACAATCTGCTGAAACTTTTCTACCTCCCCTTCTCATTCAAAAGAATAATAACTTACTTTTTACTATTCACCTGCTACTAAGAAAACCGAACCTTATGATTCAAAAATAGTCACCATAAAGAAACCTTGCATATATTGTATTGCTAAATACACTGTAAAAATTATAGTGTGAAAACCCACCAAATTCACACCAAACTGGTGGTGTGAATGCCCACCACCTATGCATAGTGTGTCCTTCACACTTTCTTCCTAGTGTGAATGCACACTTAGTGTGAAAGTCACACTCAATGGAATAGCATGGACCCTTTACCGAACATTAATTATATTCATATGCAGGCAAAAACCAATGCTATTATCATTGTAATCTACCTTATAAATGTTTTGTACACTTGTGCGCTAGATAAGAGAGTTGACTAAGATTTTAGTCGTCTGATTAATGAGATCTGGGATTACACCAATCTCTTTTTGGAAAAAAAATGTTGATAGCTATGTGTTACTAGAATCAATGTAACTTAAAATAATTCAGCATTGGTGTAAGTATGAGTTCATAGTGATTGTGGTGAGAATTCACACTAAATTTGGTGTGTACTTCACACCCAAAAGATGAGGTGTGCGCATCACACCATATTTTGGTGTGACTATTGTTACAAGTGATTCACGCTTAATTTGGTGTGAACTACACACCTTTTGGTTTACAGTGTAGAGACAGAGAGAAAAAAATATAAAAGAGAGAGACTGTCCTCGATACATTGCTACTAAGAAATAAGTCAGTATAGTTTAAAGTGATAACAACATGTTCATGCTACTGTGTGGGATGTACACCAGATATTAGTACAATTTCACCATTTAAAAGCAGTTGCATTGAACTATCTATCTATTCTATACTAATGACTGTGCAAGTATAACTGATTATGATGTCAGAATATGGACATTTTATGATTAGATTCAGATGCATAATTCAGCTATTATAAAGTGATGTTAAAAATATCCTCAATATGCTCTTATCTTATGAGTGAATGAAGGCTAAAGTGTGATGACCCTAACAAGAGATCACACAAATAAGTACAGGTATGTATTTGCTGTATTTTTTTACAGCTATAGTATATTTGAAGTCACAGTGGAGGGTTTTAGCATACTAAATTCAAGTGTAATTCCCTATTACTACAAGCTGAAGTTATTTACACATTTGACATGGCACTATATCTATTCAATGTCTCAGTATGGTGAGTGCATTTGACAATTAACAATTACAACCACAACCAATATAAAAAATTACTTCTGAAAGCATTTTTAAGTCACTGTATATTCTGTGAATAATAAAGCCTTCACTGATGACATATTCCTACAATCTTGTGAAGAATACAAAAGAAAAGTAAGCAAACCAGGAGACAAACCATATCACTCACTGTGATGGTCCTAATTAGCCAAACTATGTTCAGCTCCTGATGCTTTCTTTCACTTACAAAGAAATATGGGAAAGATAAATACAGATTATAATTGCAGTGATTCTATTTTACACATAATGGTCATTCAAAATGTTGTCTTACCTGATGATCTGCTAGACAGGGACATGAATGTTTAGGTCTTTCTATTTCCATTATGATAGTTGTATGTGTTGTCACAATAGTTGGAGTGCAGCTGCTCTACAGTGCTCCTTTGACAGATAACTTGCAATTAATTTAGTGCAAAATACAAGCATAAATCAGGAACTTCAACAGAACTGAAAAGCTCAATTTATTTATGTAACAGCCTACCATGTAATAAGCACATGATTCAACATAATACTATACAGATGCAATTAGCACGTGATTCAACAGTAATGAAGACACATAATACACCACACATGATACTTAACAATCAGCAATTAACCAACACACAGAACTAACAACACACCCAATTAGTCTGTTCATTATATTTGTAGTAGAGGAGAAAATTAATCACTGCACTCAAATTTTTGTTTAATTTTTACTATATCTATAAGGTTGCTAGCTAACATCAACAAATTTAGGGGTTAGTGTGTGAGACTTAATCATGCCTAAAATTTTAATTGCCTGTTAGAAGGTATAACTGCTTGAAATATTACATTATGTCTAGAAGCTGCTTGACTGATTTCCTTTTCACTGTTATTGTGCAAGTAACCAAAAGCAACCATTTCAGTGGCTTTCCTTGTTTCCTGCAATTCACAATAACATAATTAACTGGAAATACAGAGGAGTGCTGAGAGATTTTAAACACAGATAGATTAAAAGGGATATTGTGTTTTGCAAATATTGAATAATGGCATCACTAATTTTGGTGCTGGTGTGTCTTGTACTGAAAAATTGAATGGTTTATTAGATACTTAAAATCATTAATATAATTTTTTTCTCGTTCTAATAGAATTATCATACTAACTTAATATTATTGAATATTGTGTAGGAAAAAAGCAATATATATGGAATGTTTAAAACACGCTGCATGTTGTTCCAGAAAGCATACTGTCACAAAGTTGCAGTGGCTTTCGAACTAATGTAAGTATGTTTCACCATTTGAGTTAAACCACTCCATTCCATACTGTAACGTACTTTAATTATAATTATCCACTCCTTGATTTCAGGATAAAAGATGCTCTAGGAAAAGCTGGCTGTTTTCCTTTACAAATTGAAGATGAGACAACAACGCTGAAAGAAATTTTAGTTAGAGCCAGCGAAAGCAATTTAGATGGCTATGTGTATTTAGATGATGGCTTATTGTCTAACTTACTACTATATCAGGCAAATAAAGAAACAACTGAGGGAAAGGAAATAGCAGAGGTAAATGTATGGAATTTATAGAAATTGTTGACAATAATAATGTTACATAGGCTCAAGATATAGTTAGAAAAATTTTTAACAGAGAGAAATATGAAATGATAACATCAGAATCTTTCTTTAGTGATGAATCCGAATTATGCGAGGTATAGTAATTAACTTTAATATGTTTTCACAGCAATAATATAATATTTATAATTTTCCTCCATAGCCTCTTAAATGCATACCAGAAAATTTTAAAGATGTGTTAAAGCAAAAATTTGATGGCACTTTTAAAGTTGAGGTAAGTTGAAGTATTAATATGAATCCTATGTCATTGTAGTAATTTATGTTTTAATTCTTATTGCTATTTTTTTTGCTGATGTTGCTTTTATTTCTGCTTAGGCTATAACAATAAAAGGTGCATCTGAATCTGGTCACGAAGATCCAGTATCTAAAAAAGTTAAATTTTTCAAGAAGGTATGTACTTAATCATGATATTTCTATAGCAGTAGTACTAGTCTATATTACTAGTTGTGTGCTTGAGCACAAATGGTGAGCGAGCCTAAAACTACACTAATTTGATTTTAACTTCTAACACTCAAGCTACTAACAAAGAAATTGACATTTTAAATTATGTATATACGGTAAATACGGTGTATGTATTCATGAATAATTCATGAGTTCAAACTGTTCAAACAGTCGTCTTTACATGAATTTGTAAAGCGACGTTACATTCAGTAGAAAGAGATTAATTGTAACTAAAAAGAAGATATAATACTAGACCACAGAAGGCGGCATTTATTTAAGGAAGCTGAAAGTAAGAAAAGGTAAAAATATGAAAGAGTAGGCTAAAGGCGATTAAGAATGAAAAGCTGTTGGGAATCAGTGAGATAAGGCAGCGTAGGTTTATAAGAGAACGGAAGAGAAGGAAAATAAAAGGCACGATATTAGCTAATTGCAACTAAAATGCAGGTGGAATTAACAGTAAAGGCTGCTGGGGTTTCATAAAGGAAGGCGTGTATGAAAAAGAAGTTAAATTTTTCAAGTTTCGCAAAGCTCAAGTCCACTATCATAATAATAATAGGACAGAGAGATTCAGAAGCAAGAGAGATAGACAGGGCAGAAGAAATGAAAGGTGGGGATAAGGAAAGCTGAGATTGTTTAGAAAAATAAGAGCAGGAGAGGGAAATGTATATAACATTAACCAATGGTAGAGAATGATAACTGAGCAAGATAACTTATGCAACTGCATTCTTACTTTGCAATAGGTCAAGTGCCACTGTGTGGCGGAGTACTTGCTAGTTTTAAATAATTAGCTATTTAGTATTACATCACACAATAAGCTATATAGAGCAGGTTTGACATACTATATGTAATATATATATTTGGTCAAATATCAAATTATAAAACAGTGCAAAAGTTGGTATTGAAATAATTTGGTAGCAACAGCTAACAAACACATTTTGCATAAACTTAATTGGAAAAATTTAGTATAGGTTATAATTCTGTATTGTATTATTTATATACATATTCGAGTATGTTACATATTAATGTGATTTGTAGTGTGACAGAACGATGAGAATACCTCCTAGTATGGAAAACATAGTAAGAGTAAATGATGTGGTGTGAGTGTTAATTTTTTTAAATAATTAACAGTGTAACCTAATGTTATTAATTATGTATTATTATTTTACTTTTATGCATCATTTAAGATTGGAATTTTATCTACTGTACAAAGCACCTCTATAGCAATTTATGTAAGGAATTACTGTAACGGGAGAGAATCTGGGTGGGGGAAGGGTGGGTTTAAGGGGCCAAGGCCACATCCTTTAACCCATTCACTGGCACAAGCGCCTATAGGCACTCAAGGATGACATAATGCAGTGAAAATAATTTCCCCCTAAACAATAAATGCTAAAGCTCAGCTACAGTGTCCAGAGCATGGCTAATGTATTGTTCTATTACATATATTTTAGAATAGAAATAGCTACTTATAACTAAGTTAGTCATGCTAAAAATAAACTTGATGTTAGCTTGAAAATGGCGAGAAATTTGTCTGCAACTGAGGTGGTGGATCATGTATTCGACGACTTTTCCGATATCGAAAGTAAGAGTGAAGGTACATTTTAACTTCTAGCACACCAGCTATTCAAATGCAGTCGATTTTTATATTGGGTATATAAGGTAAAGGGGTATCATACCATAGTAACCACTCACCCCAATGGTTTGACTAAAAAACAACAACAACAAACAATACAATTGTATTTTTAAGGAATTACTGACTGGTTTGAAACTAACCTTATTTTATGACATGCTTACTACTGTAGTAGCCAGAAAGCTGTGAAAAGGCAGCTAATTTACTTGATAGTTAAAACTTTGTGCCATTCTTTAGCTAAGCAATTGCTGCAACGCACAACCCTTTCACACCCACACACACTTATTCACTGGCCATACCAACACAAAACTTACCTTCTTAGTTAGACAATTTAAGAACAATACTGTTTAATTACAATTAAACCGTTTTTTTATGAAAGTCACATAATAAACGTTAATACAATTATATCTAACTAACATCTTAAATTTCTTGCTTATGCTTCCCCATAAGCAATTGCCATGTTATCATGAACTAATTAATATAGCAAGATAAGTAATTGATGTATAACATAATAATTATAAGTATAAAATTACTGACTATGCATTCTGTTTTCTATTATTTTAATAGCCCCCAGAATCAAAAGTAAACATCCCTAAAGCATTTGAGGAGTACCAAATTAGACTTTATTACACCAAAGCTACAAATTCTATTAAAGAAGAAGATATGATGAAAATAAAGCGTCTGTGAGTTTGCAAATAAGAAATTATCATCATAATACAACTTAATACCATTTAAATGAGCCTGACGGTTAAATATTATTACCTTCATTGTTTCATAGCCTTATGTTTACTTAGCTAATTCAAGGTTTTTACTACCCATAAAAATTGCATGTATTTTGGAAATATTAGTAGTAATGCTACAAATCATCAATATGTTTCTATAACTTTGAAAGCAACAATGCTGACATCCAGTAAGCAAAAAAAAATACAAATGAACATCAAATGAACATCCAATTTAACAAACTCAGTTAACTTGTTGAACATATTAGATTTAAATTGAATTCGGCATTTTTTTTTGTTTTTAACTTTACTGACGTACCAGGCCAGTTTCTAGAGTATATTATGTAATCATATATTTTTTAATGTGGAATTTGTTCTTTCATAGGTTTCGTGAATATGTTTCACTCAATTATATTTATAGAAAAAACTGGAGAGGTAACTTACGTGCTCGTATGGAGGCTCTATAAATACTTATATAACATACTTATATCTTTATACATTTTTAGAACTGTTTTGTAAATAAAAACGTCTTTTCCGTTAGTTTAAAATGTGTTGTACTTTTATTGTGATTGGTAGCTATACTAGTGATATGCTTTAGTATAAATGGCAAGTGATTGTGCTCAATATTTTAGACAATTTTTATTATATTTAAACCATTAACCTTATAATTGCCATTACAAGATCTGTATGGAAAATATAGAAAAAATATCTCTTTTGCTTGAAATTAATGTTCTAGCTCCTATTTACTTATCCAGTAAGTAGGTAATGTTTTTGCTCACTATTTTTTCTTTATGAAAAAAGTATTCAAAGCTGCATCCTTAATTATATCAGGACTAAAGCCATTGAGTCAGGTTAATATGGAATAATATCGTAATTTATTATTACATTTTTACAGTCTCCTGATGCATAACTACTGATAAAATAAAATAGTTAGCCCTGCAAATAATTTGATTGTGGTCAATTTTGACTCATTTCTATAAAATAATATGATTATGACTTTTATAATTTTTGTTCAGGCTCCTTATTACTACAAGCTGAAGTCATTTATGCCTATAAGATGGCAATATATCCCTTCAGTGCCTTTGTATGGCAAGTGCACTTTGATATTTGGTGTTGTAAAAGTATGACTTTAGCATTTTCAAGTGATAAAGTATGTTGGGTCGTGGTTGCTATAACATTAAAAACCCTTTTACTTGCGTTCTAAAACAATTAACACTACTAATACCTGAAAGTTTAGTTGTTGAAAGCTTCTTGTGCTACTTAAAGTATTAAGTACGCTTACACACTTGGACTACACATATCAATGTAGATCACTCAAGTTTACTGGTATAATGTCACACAGAAAATAGCATGAAGTGGAGTAACTTGCTGAAAGACTCAGTAAATACATGAATGAATGAATGGCTTGGCTAGAGTGCTAAGGTGCTGGATCATTGGCAGCCTTAAGATTGAGGATGTAGAAAAAAGGAAGAAATAGCAATAATATATTGAAATGATAAACAGAATATTTTAATAAATTAAACAAAAGCAAACAAATAGAAATGTATAGTAAATTGAACTATTATTCAACCACATCACCATGCCCCCTAAACTGTTTTAACAATATTGCAGAAATATTATTAGTAATCTAAAACTAAATTCAGGGCTGTACTTACAATAATTATTGAAAAAATGATATCATCTTTAATTTTTAAAAATAGGAGCTAGAACATAAACTATAATATTTACTTATACAGTATCCATTATTATACGTTATTGATGTGCATAATACCCAGCAGAGAATTATAGTTTTGTGTGCTAGCTGTGATGGTGAAAAGCATCAAGCAAGTCTAACACTTAGATGAGACTTAGTGATGAAATATAAAAAGAACCAATATAGTTAACTACACTACAAAAATATTTTTATTTTCTTTCAACCTTTAATGAACAATGGCTTGATGGCAGGGTTACTAAAGAAATCTTCATGTAGCTAAAAGTTTTTTTTTTTCCTTTTATTAGTTGGTATGTACTATTAACATGTTCATTATGCCTTAATCTGTAGTACTTCATTAATTTTTGTAAAGGAGTAATGCTATAGAAACTGCTATCATACTTACGTCAAGTAACACAACGTTTATTCTTAATATTAAAAACTGGTGCACTATTTAACTGAAATATGCCCAAGTGGGTAAAGACTCTTCCTTCCCAACATGGAGCATTATGTCTCCAAATTTGGCATTTATTTTTATCTTCTCTGATAATGAGTTTTGGTGTTCCTTGATGTATGGGTCGTAACTACCCAATGTGATAACTCTGAATACAGGTGATATGGGAAATATTGCAGTAAGCCATATCCTGTTTACTTTAAAGCATTTATGTGGCCACATGTATTAGACCTAGTTCAGTACATAATGTGTATATGCTGATATTTAGAGTTTTACAAATCTACACAGCCACACCCTTCATATGAAATATGTTGATTAACACTGTAATTTCCCATTCTCTTCTATGGGGATGTTTATTCAGATAATAGAGTGCATCTAGCTCAATCAAGTCAGTGGTCTTTTAATTGCTTTGTTTTGTGAGTAAACCATTTCACCTAAAGGATACCAACGATAAAAAGAATAAAGGTATACGACTAACAACCAGCTTTCTCCTGACTAAGTGTTTACTTTTATCATATAATAAAACGTAAATTCATCATCATTCTAATCAAAGGTATCTCTTTTCCATGAAGTATTATTAATATAAAACAATCGACTTAATTTACAATGCACATATATTAATATTTATTAAAATATTATATTATGCCAATAACTCATTGATCAGCTTTATATAATTTCTTAGCTTGTATTTTAAGTACAACTAACATGCTGAATTTCTACTATAACATTCAATTTCTTCAAAATACTGTTCCAGTAAATAAGTAGAATTTAGGATAATAGCAGCACATTTTCCATTAACTTCTCAAATACTTATGACTGCTAAATATTGTTTGTATTTAATATTGGGAATAATATTCCACCATCATAAAAAATAACACCTAGTAGTATAATTAATCATTGCAGAGCTAGAATTGTGTTTGAAGTATTGTATATGTATATCACCTAATATAGAAAAGTAAGGAAATTACATGAATATCAAATGATTGAAATAGTTGTGCCATAAAAATAGCGTCTTCAAAATTTATTTTATACCATCTAAAATTACCAACAAAATTGAACATTTTGATGCTTATTTTGTCAACTTAACTATACTCTAGGTCTTATTTATTTGTAAAGCAGATATTTCCATTCTAATCCCTTTGTTTGCTGGACAAATGTGACACAATTATTTATTTATATTAAGTCAAATGAATAGCATAGGAAAGATGTGACTAAATAAGCTATTATCCACTATAAATCGAGTTAATGGCTAATACTTGGTTGCTAATCTTGAATTATCTAACTGATTTGTAGTAATATACCAGTGCTTCTTCAGTGCAGCTGAAAAAAGTTCATCTTTAAATATGTGTGTCGTCCAACTTGAAGTAGTTCATATTTAATGCTCCCCTCTTTATGGGAGGGAATGATCAGCAAAAATTTTAATAACATTTTATTAATGAAGTGGCGTGAAACAGAAAATAAAACAGATAATAATGGGCTTGCTGCTTTCAGGACTGATTCGATGTCCCTGCAGGATATTTATCAACTTCAAGCATATCAACACTGGACTCTCTTTAGGAGTTTGATTGATGAGAAACTTGCACTGGGAATGATGTGCCAATCTTAATTAATAATTAATTTTGCACAAACTGTAAATATTATGTGTCACTCCAACTGTTCCAAAGTACAGGTTAATTGTGTGAGCAAGTAGTGTGAATAAATATTATCACACACATGTACAATATGTAATTACCACACATAAAAAGAATCCGCAATGCATAGTTAATGGCTAAAAAAAAACTTTTATGCTTAAATTTTCATATAAAATACAAATGGCATTATTTCCATTTAATAATGTTAAAAACATTATTACATTATTTCAAGAGATCAAGAACTAAAAACTATGTCAAGGTCTCATTAATCTTATGTTTTTTTATTATGTCAATATTATTATGGGCAAAAAGACTTTTCTGATGGTTGTGTGTAATAAAATTTTCATGTAGCTAAAACACTATGCACCCACAATCTATATTTTATGGGATGTTACTCAGGAAACTATGGGTCTAAACAGGATGGCATTGAAATTACATGGCTTGCAACAAATGCCACAGTGATATAGCTTACTGTATGGTCAGAGAACTATTATTTGTGCTACTCATTTTGCCACAGTAATGTCACAAATAAGTGAACGTACACTTGGATTAAAACTAGTTTCTTAATAAATTCCAATTGTTTAAAATTGCTGTATTTATTGTAACAGAGTCTTGTTGTCATATCTCAAGTGTATACCTAAGTGATTGAAGCAAATATTCACCAATCTGCATCACAATCTGAAGTTAGTGACAATATTAATGGCAGATGTTGAAAAATATTTAACTAACATTTGGTCAGTAACAATGTTTCTCATTTGAGATGACAATGATCACAATCTATATTTCTGTGCATGACATAAGAGCACTCAAAGCAAATTTTCCACTTGTTACTATAAAACATGCAAAGCAAATTATATGCTATGCAAGTTTTAGCAAAGTAAAATTTTCTGAGCACAAGCTGTATGTGGAGTACTTAATGTAAATGACTTTAGAGTAGTTGTAAGAAGTAATTATATTTACAGATGTTCATATTCATTAAGATTCCCATACATCCAGTAGCTAATGGATGCCATAGTTGATTATAAAACCTCCTTGCATAAGAATTATACTATATATGTGCTTATACAACTTGCTTATTATTCTATAGCAGTGTATGTCATAAAACGTATGTGATAATATTGTCTGCTACAAAGTGGTAATTGTTTTAAAGTTGTTGTCTTAATGGATACTATACTATCTTTTTAAAGTTGTTGTCTTAATGGATACTATACTATCTTAGTCATTATTGACTAATGACTTGATAGCAGGTATGTAAATGGGGGATAAAAGAATATTCGTGTTTCTACTTTCCTTGTAATAATTGTTGCACCAAATGAGAAGTATTTATTTTAGTAATTTTTGGAGTACCTCCTATAGTTTACATTGTGTAACTATAGAGTTCTTCTTATGGTATTACTAGTGGAAAATTATTAAAACAAAGTGGTAATTGTCTCTTACAAAGTTGAATTGTGTGCTACAAATGGAATTGTTTGCATTACAAATAAAACAGCATCACTTTTAAAAAAATATATTGACAAATGGCTTGGTGGCAAATAGGGTAAAATAATTTTTGTGTAGCTAACACATTATCAGGGGGTTAGGCAGGAATATTAAAAAAAAGAGTTACTTAGTGGCTACACCATGCAAACCAATTGTCTAGGTCTTTCTGCATCTCCACACTATAAACAGTCAATTTGAAAGAAGATACTAGCTTGGTGTCATCAGCAAAAGTATATCTGAAGAAAGGACCACACAGAAGGAATATCATTGACATATTATATATAAGAAAAAGTAAGGAACTGAGACACTACCTTTAGGAACACCAGAATGAGCAGGTTGCAGATGTGATTTGCACCCATCTTTTTCTACATGTGTTGTTGGTTTTTCAAGTGGTCTTTGAATAACAACCATAATGTGCCAGGAAGCCCATCATAGAGAGCTTGAATAGCAGCTGGTTATGAGGAATGCAGTAAAATTATTTTGCAAAATCAAGCAAAATGAAGTCACGATAGTGTTTGTTGTTGAATGAGTCAAAAACTTTAGTATTAGATAGAAGAAGTTGGGAGAGGGTTGATCTATTCTTAACAAAGCCACTAGCTGTAGTGTGTTATATGTACAGCGATACGATGTCTCTTTGTTGTCATTGAATTGGTGTGTCCAGTTTGAGCATTTCAATTTCAACAGCTATATACATTAGTTAGCTGTCATTTTAAAACTAGGCTGGCTACCTCGCCATTTGTGTTGAAGCACACCACTTAAATACTATTCTAGTACATATAGAATATAATAGATACTTATATTTCATACTACACATGAATGTATGTGTGCAGTTACTTTAACATATATTTATGTTAAGAAAGTACAACTGATTAGTTTGACGGGTAAATATAATAACTGGTTAAATATACAACTTTATAACTACAAATATCTAATAGCTTAATAGCTAACTTTATTATTAAGATGGTCATTAAATCATCTAGCCATTCACATGATACATAAAAAATTGAACCTAAAGATGAAATTAAAGGTGCTAAGGTTCAAGACCCACCCATCCTTCTTTGTCTATATTGTGAGCATTTTTTATCAAGCCTTGGTGATGCCAGGCCCGTAGAAGGAAACAAAATAATAGACTGATGGTTTTGTAAAGCCTGGAATTCATCAACTTTAGATACTGATTCAGTCATTATAGGCTGAAATAATCGCAATTTTTCCCTTTCTAACAGCCAATATAGTTAATATTAAGTTATAATTAATTATATTGGCCGTTAAAAAGAGAAAAAATTGCTATTACTTTAGATATTGTTTTGAATTAGCATGGACCCCACTATTAACTTGCTATTTATTTGCTAGCTTTGCTATTTTAATGTTTCCTTGTGTTACCTTACAACATAACTGTAATTCTAACAGGATTGTTCAATGTATTATTTTGTGTTACGGAATAGTGTCCAGGAATATAGGCAATAATAGATTTGAGTATTTATTTTTGTATTCTCAGGTACCTAAGCAGGATTTGCACCACTATATTTACAATAATGGCTACATTGTTGTCCTCATAAATATTGAATTATGTGATTTTACAAATGAAATTAAATACATAGTAAGCTTAATATTTCCATTCTGCTCAGATATTAATAAAAAGATGCATTCCATCAATTTTCTAAAAGTAGGAAAGAGTGCTGGGCTGTTACTTTTATGTATACTAAAAAGCATTTATATAATAACTGCAATGGGGATGAATCTGAACGTTTCTAATTAACCACCCTAACGCAGCTGCATTATCCACAATTATATTGATGTTAAATAATATTTCTGTAATGAGGAAAAAATGTGAATAGCCATTCTTCTTATGTAGCTAACAGATGAGAAAAAAGGTATTCAGCAACACATGAAAATGAATCCCATCAATTTCAATTTGGGGTGGGAAGGGGGAGACTATTGGTAAATCCCGAAATAACAAACTCTACCTAGGATCCAGCTATATGTCTAAAAATAAGTGAAGTTAGTGCTGTATTTGTAGAAGTATTGCGTATTAAAAAACATACAATTTCCTGGTACTTATTCAAAACAAATCAGTAGCATTTCCTCCAATTCCTTGTTCGCTTATTAAGTGTAGAGCAACATTACACAGATGGGCAGGTACACAAAATCAATATACATATACTTTACAATAACATTTAAGTTGTATAGACTGCAAACATGATATACATACAGCTAAACATGTTACTATTATAAAGAATTAAAGTATATAATCATTACAAAAAATGATTTTAATGTTATATTCATTTTTAATAAGTGCAAATAGTCACAAATCTAAATATTATAGGACCCAATTAAACCATTAATTTGTGATAGCTATAAACTACACAAAAGGTTTCAACATCCTCCATACAAAATAATAAATAAACAATAGCCAGCTAGAGTCAAAATTAAGGTTTTAATGAAGGTAAATTCCCTGCATTAGTTATCTGTTCTCACTAACAACATTCCTACATTTAGCTTCTCATTTTCTTTTCATATTTACTTAAGAGGATGCTTTTCATTTGTCATATAATAATGTTGACTTTATTTCAATGACCCTGGAATATTTGAAGTTGCATAAAATTTAACTTTTTTTTGTCATTATAATAATAGTGAATTGATTATTATTTCTACTTCTGATTCTAAAGAATGCTGACTGACATCATGTATTGATAGATATATTTTCTGTTGGAAAGCTTTGTTTGAAAATGAATTAATAGCACTGTACACATAGTCTATAAGTTTAGCAGGTACATTTATATAAATTATGCATAAAAATGTTTAGAATAGAGCCAGAAAAATAGAACTAACTAATGGGACATTAGTAAAAACATAGAAAATAGCAGAGCCATATTGTTGTATAATGATGATATTTTTAATTAGCTTACTAAAAAGGCACACAATATCAACAACATTATAACTGTGGATATTTTGATGAAGAACTAGCCATTGGAGTTGCTTACAAATCACATTTAGCAGTAAATACTGTAGATTAGTTTAACACGGAAACCCTATCAGTGAAACCAATTACATCAATTATAATAATAATTCCAGTGTTCTATTTTTCTTTAGACTAAAAAGTTTTAAAGTTCTCATTGTGTATAGCTATAATGTTCTACTTCAAACACTTTACAATGTAATAGTTCACTTTTAAAGTTCCTTATTTAGAGCCTTGTTGTATTTCTCTGCAACACCGAAGGCCAGTTGAAAAAATTTCATTTTTACTTGATTGTAGGCTGGGTGATGTGTGATGTCGTAGGAACTCTCCAAACAATCTCTCCACCGATAGCCATAGAAAACATGAAATGATCTGTAATATCTGGAGCAAGCTACCGCAAACTTCATTATCTCCTTAGCGCATTTTGTACAGGGGCTGAAATTCGTATACAAATATATATCATGGCCTCGGGTTTGATCGCATTTTATAGAGTGAGTAATAATGAATTCAGAATGTTTAGGATTTTTCTTTTTATCTTCTGGAAGAGAAGCAATCCACCCTTTCCCTTCATCAACTCGATCTTTTTCAAAAAGGTTTTCAGGCGCTTTTGCCTGAGTTATGTCGGCACCGTAATATAATACAGCAAACTGGCTAGCTGATGTATGCTGTTTCTGGTAGCTCTCAAAGGATACTTGAAACTTTGTAACGAAGCTATCTATTTTCTTGAGATTACCTTCATTGACGTTTTTGGGCGGATTGAAGCACATCTTTACCGGCATCAGTATCATTCGGCGCGCGATAATTACAGCCCCTGGTTTGCTGGCTGGCGGTCCCAGGTAAGCTACGACGTAGTTCAGGAATTGTTTAGGAAGATTCTTGGCACAGTAAATAGCACGTTTATCGAGGAAATCAATTTCATCTTTAGTTGGATAATGTGATAGAAGCACGTAGTTGTTGAAAGTCTTCGGAGTATTAGGTTTAAAGTCTTTAGGCGTGTGGCAACGCAGATCCTTTACAGATTGGCTTTTATGTATCACATAGCGGTTAGAAACATCATATTGACCTTTGAAGTCTAAGCCCTTCATTTCAGATATTTTCATTGAGCCAAAATACTCTATCATTACTTGGTCATTCTCAGTTTCTCTGTATTGTTGAGACAGAAGATGAAGTCGAGATATCAAGAAAGTGTCACATACAGTAGGCCTTTCAAATTCCCCTACAGCATTAGAGACATAAACTACAATAAGTAGAGCAACTGCAGCTATTATTCTTAAATTCATTGTTGTGAGACACAATAAAATTATGGCGAAATGAGGAAATTCATAAGTCTTAAATTGATTTCATTTCTATGTGGCTGTTTGTACTCTATTAAGATTAATAAACATCCTGTGGTCTAGATTCAAGTGAGTTTAGCTCAATAAACACCGTCACTTATTCTTCAGCATATTATAAACTATATTTAGCCATTATTGTTATTTACAGTTTTGAATGAGTTGCATTGAAGAATGGAAGGAAGAAAGGAGCCCACTACTGATGAAGAAATGTGCATAGTCATTCTTCTAATACATGGCTACAGGTTAGAAAAAGGTATACGTATTAAAAAATACAATTTCATGCTACTAGTGCATGAAACTTATCCTAACAAATCAGCAGCATTTCTTCAAATTCCATCTTGGCTAAGTGTAGATGGGGGGGGGAGGGGAGGGAGCTGAAATTTGTGTACTGATATATGTCACCCCCTCCTTTGATCTTTTATCCTATTTTATAGTGTGAGTAATAATGAACTCGGAATGAACACTGGAACGTGGTTTAGGATTTTTCTTTTAATCTTCAAGAAGAGAAGCAACCCATCCTTTGCCTCCATCAATTCGATTTTCTTCAAAAAGGTTTTCAGGGGCTCTCGCTTTAGTAATGTCGGCACAGTAATATAAGATAACAAACTAGCTAGCCAGATTTATGTTCTTTCTGGTAGCTCTTGAATGATATACTTGAAACTTTGTAACGAAGCTACGTATTTTATTGAAAATACCTTCATGACTTTTGGGTGAGCTAGTGCACATCTTCACAGGTGTTCAAGTCCCTCACAACCTAAACACGCACAATGAACAATTAGTCATTCTGAACAAGCAAGCTACAAGTAAGCTACAGAATACAATTTAACTCTTACCTTAATCATAGTCATATGCACACAACCCACAGCAGGCTATATTATTTAAGTCTTGTAAAATATTGCTTTTGTGGGTCTATGATAACCTAAACTTTTGCTCTAACCAGGCTAAAGAGTAAGCGCTTTTGTGGGAACTATCACAAGGCTGCAAGCTTGTGCCAACGGCTGCGTGAGAGTTATACCTGGCGTCATTGGGTCATAGGCAACCGGTCCTTCGATTAGGGTGGCTATTACTTGTGGCCACACCCCATTACCTGAGCGGGAGCCCATCATTGGGCTTTTTATAATGGTGGGCTTTTTATAATGGTAGCCTCTTCTTCAACGGGTGGTGGTCCCAGGTAAGCTACGACGTAGTTCAGAAACTGTTTGTAAAGTTTTTCGGTACATCTATACTAGCACGTTTAAAAAGAATAATAATTTCAAATTTAGCTGGATATCGTGGTAGAAGAATATAGTTATTGAATGTTGTCTTAAAAGTCTTAATGTTTAACTTGTCAGGCTCATGGCAACGCAGATCCAATACAGATTGGCCTTTATGTATTGGGTAGCGATTAGAAACGTGTTCACCGTTATAGTGTACGTAGGGCCTTCATATCAGATGCTTTCATCAAGCCAAAATACTCTTTCATTACTTGGTCATTCTAAGTCTCTCTGTATTTTCAAGACAGAAGATGAAGTCAAGATATCAAGATTATCATTGTATATAATCACCTGATCAATAATTCTATTATTACTATTGTGAGAAATTTAATTATGAGATACTGTCTACTATTTTGGATTCGATTCATTTTACAATACAATTTACTAGTTTAACTAAATGCAAAAATTGCCAATTGGACATATTAAAAGATAATCTCACGAGCATTCAGCATTTATAGATATATAATATACTAATTTTCCAGATTTGAATAATAGCTATACTTTTATTTATATACAAAATAATTCACTATGGTATATATATACACTGAAAAAGTTGTAAAATTGGTAATAGTATTTTAATCAGTATAAGTGACACTGGTCAGTAAGAAGTTGTGTAATAATTTTTTGAATGCATAAGTGAGTAAATAAATAAAATCCAAAAAGGTGCAGCTACTTTTTAATTCATAGGCACTTCTTTTAAAATCATAATTTAAATGTTTCGTACAAATTGCAGCTAGTTACTTAACTAAATGAAGATCGTATAAGATAATAATCACCATACACTGTAATTATAACAAATAAAGTGTAAGAATACCATCCAAAATACACCAAAACCATTGTTCACATTCTCATATCTCATAATCCATCATTTCAAGTACCATCACAATGAAAAGATTGTTTAGCTTTCCTTAACTTCACTGTTCTAAAGTCAGTTGTAATAAGAATTTCCTCTATGTAAAGTAAATTACAACTTGTTTGCAGACACACAAATGTTTTTACTAGTCATGCGTGCCCAACTGCATCCCTTTAGCAATAATTACAGCAAGCAAACACTATTCACTGCATAGTGAAAGCTAAGCAAAACGGATCTATTTTGGTTATTGTATTTATAGACTTAACTTAAATCCAATACGATATATAAAAGACTAAAATTACTATACTCTCTTACAAAAACTCAAAAATTGAAAAAGCTGCTTGAAATCAAATAAATAAAATAATTGGTATTTTTTACTATAAAATTTACATGATCAATTAGAATTTTATTTTTTAAATCACTGCATGAGAAAAAATAGCTACTCTAGTTAGAGCAATTCACAATGAAACTTTATATAGAAATTTTCATTATGCCTGGTGAACATAATCACCTAAGCTCACTTACATGTTTTCTTTACCTAAGTAGATGAAATACAATGTTTTTGAACTGAATAGGAGCATAATTGTGTATTAATCAATAATACCAACAAATATAAGATTGTGTGACTATTTTATTGAATGGGTCAATTAATGTTCAATTTAAATAAGAAAGGCTTGGTTTTAGATGTTATTTATTTTAATTTTATTGCATATAGTTTCTTGGTGCATAGTTCTTCTAATATTTTATATTCCATATGTACTCAAAACAAGCTATTGTTGTTTGGAAATAAATTGCGTTGTAAATAATGAAGACATTGATTGTTGTTTTTTTGTTGTTGTTTTTTACAAAAAGAAAGATATAATTATTACCATGCATTTTATTTCATGCCAATGCATTATGCAAAAAAGTATTAGCCACCTTTACCATTTCCTTCTTAGTCACTGTTATTAACAAACATCTCTCACTTTGGTCTAATCATTTAAAATAAGCATTTCCTCAATGTAAAGTTCAAATCTGTCTACAATACACACAAGCCTTCACTAGAACATGTGTTAAAATTATCCTACCTTAGCAGCTAACAGTATTTGTAATTGATTTTATAATGTCAGATCAAGATCCTAGCATTTCTTCATTAGAATGTTTCTTTGTTAAACTTCATCTCACGATTATGTCAAAATAATTAAACAAAAACTATCACTACAATTGATCTTAAAGTAAAATAATATTATTGTAATAACAAGAACTCTTATCTTGCTTTATCCCTAATCTTATAGAAAGTATTGCATTAGTCTCATGAGTCTTCTAAACACCTGAGATCATTCCAGTGGTGAATGGAATATACATATCACTTCCTTTTTATATTTTCATTGGACTATTGTACGACCATTTATTCTAAATGCTACAGTGAGTGAACTGTTTATGGACTACAGAATGACTATTATTGCTACCTCTCACTGCATAATGATGTTTAGTATTTATTTCAGTACTAGATCATTGGACTTCATCCATATCATTGTCATTGAAGTAATTTTCTTCTGCTTCAACATTTCCCAAGTGTACTTGAAAGAATTCCATTTTCAAATTCTTATAGGACTGATCTCCTTTAATGTATGAAGAACTTTGTAAACAGTCCCTCCACTGATCTTGGTAGAACACTGTGAAACTCCTGTAGTATCTAGAACATTGCTTAGCAAAATTAAGAATGAGCTCAGCACAGCCACGACATGGACTAAACTTAGTGAACAAGTAAATGTCTCTATTTTGAGTCTTTTTGCATTGTACTCTGCTTAAAATAACATCTTCAGCATGACGAGGCTTTTGTGGTCGGACATCATTTTGGTGTTCTGGAATAGCTGCAACCCAGCCATCACCTTCAGCAATTCTTCTGTGTCTGTCGAACAGAGGATAAGGTGGCTTTGCACTTGTAATGTCGGAGCCATAATATAACACAGCATACTGTTGTACTTCTGGGCGTCCATTGGCATACATATCAAATGGCTCTTGAAACTTATGAATAAAGATGTTTATTCGATTCAGGGTCTGCTTATCTATATTATTGTTTGGATGATTGACGCAGGCTGGTACTGGCATGACAATTAACCTGCGCTTAATGATGGTTCCTTCATCTTCCTGACGAGGAGGCTGTCCTAAGTATCCTGCAATGTATTTGAAGTATTGAGGAGGTAGACTTGAGCACCGCTGCGAAAGAGTATCCAATATATTTACTTGTTGAGGAGTTGGGTAATGAGGTAAGAGTACGTAATTGTTAAACGTAAACTTCGTTCTGTCACTCAAATCGCTGGGTGGATGGCATCCCAGAGCATTTACATTTTGCTGATTGTGAATGATATAGTAGTCAGCTGTTGTTCGTGGCCGATTGAAGATGATGACGTTCATTTTAGATAACTCCATAGAAGCATAGTACTCAATCATGACTTCCTCATTCTCGTTTTCCCTGTAATTACGAGACAAAAGATTAAGTCTAGAAAGTAAGAAGCTGTCACATTGTGTTGGTTGATCGAAATCTCCATTTACTTCAGATAAAGTTGCTGATAGCATTAATGTAATTACTGCAAATAGTGTCATCTTCATTGTGTATTATTTCAGATATCTATTTGAATTTGAATGTCTAGAATTTCTTGAGGTCAACGTTCTTATACCTCTTTTTGTTTGCTTTACACCCACAAAAACTTCCTGTGATTAGAACAGATTATTTAATATTGTCATTAATTCAAATATTACGTATTTTTTCCCTTTTTTTTACAGACAGTACCTTACCACCTCCTAGAGAATTGATTTTCTTGAGAACTCACAATATGATGTTAATTTTAATCTATTGGCAGTAAAAACAAAGAAAACTTGTTATCAGCCAAGAATTGCTGAATAACAATTATGCCTTTGGTAAGCATTAGTGAATGTATTGTTGTTTTCAAATATAATATTTATATGATTAGATGGATAAATAGAATTATCAAATTCCCACTGCCTATTCATACCAAAACTAGTCAAGAAATTGTGTTGGTTGATCAAACCATACTTTGATTTCGAAAAAAAATGCTGATTAATTTAATGCAACACCTGCAAATAGTGTCAATTTCATAGTTTACTTCAAATGTCTATTAAATTTTTCAAAAATTCCTGAGAACAACTTTTTTACCATCTTTTGTATGTTCTGTACTGGTAAACTTTCTGTGATTACATTACTCTGTCATGATTTGTGATAAACACTAAATTTTCTAAGTTCTTGCAGCAAGTAATAATGTTTTAAATTCAAACACAGGTTTAGATTTTTTTCCTCATGAGAGGTTACAATGATGTGATTCATTGGTAGTAAAAGCAGATTATATTCAGAAGAAAATCAATCACTGAATAATGATGTGATTTAGCTACATGCTAGTAGTAATTGTATTGTTACTGCATCATTAGAAATGTTCATACCATTGTTTTCAATTGTAGCACGTATACAATGAAACATACTATTCATACTAAATGACTTACGGTCATCAAAAAAAAACATTTTAGTTAGACTTTCAGGCACTAGTTTTATGTTAGATTCCCAATTTTGTAGTGCATCTATTGTGTGTAGATGCGATAGGAGAGCTTTAAACAATCTATTTTATAATTAATACCAGAATTTTTAGCCATCTCCAGCCAGAGGCAAACCTGCCCTACCACCCCACTAATCATCACCTGTCCCTATTATTATCACCCCTCCCTCACTCATTATCAAACCTTTCCCACCCTTATTATCAAACCCCTCCCACCCTTATTATCAAACCCCTCCCACCCTTATTATCAAACCCCTCCCACCCTTATTATTATCACCAATCCCATGCTCATTATTGCCCCTCTCACACCCATTACTATAATTACCCCTGCTAGGCTCACCCCACCCTCCAATATCTGCCAGCTTGACTACATATGGTTTTGGATACAAAACTGTTGAACTAGTTAGCTATATGTGGCTAACCAACAAACATGCTGAATAGTAGTGAAGCACAAATCAATCTGGTTAAACTAACAACAAAGATTATGGTATTGGTTTAATTGTTCCTTGCTCTGCAATGCTTTTGTAAAGCTTCAGCATGTTAGTGGCATATTTTACATAATATGTTGGCATTTTGGTTTCTGTACCTCAGCTTCTATAAAAGAATGAGCTTAATCTATAATTCTACACAACAAGCAAGAACTCAATCTACATTCTTCAAAAGAAGGCTAACAACTCCAAGAACACTAGAGATGGCTCAAGCATCAAAGGCTCCGGAACCTACCAACTCCATCACCCTCTACGGGTCAACAAACATGACCTGCAAAGGAAAGGTGGACGATATCCCAGACAACGGATTCACCCACGTGTCTATGGATGGAACTGACTCTGTCTACTATATTTATCCTAAAGTAAATCAGTGTGGTTCTTCCGTCCCCTCCATTCTCCACATTATGGAAAACACCGAGAAAATGCCCCTCGTCGTTAAGCCTCCCAGGTCATGCAAAGGATTCAGCAAAAAGGGAATACTGTTGTTTTCCACACGCGGGTACGGCGGTATCTCCCAAAATTTTGTTAACAGTGGTCTTACCACATCCGTCTTCCCTGTAGGGTCAGGTAATGGAGTGTCTTCTTTGCGCGTCTTTGAAGGTGCATGGGAACTACTAAGAAAGGATGAAAGCAAGATTGTGATTGGAGGAGAAACCAAGTTTTGGCCTGGTTTCCAGGGTGATATACAGGAGGGCAATGATCAGCTGTATCAAATTAGACTTGTCCAATAAATTCTTCTGACATTTGAAAATAAAGTTTCTATGTGCTATGTATTTTGTTTGTTATTGTACTCTTTATTGAATGAAGCTTAAAAAATGAATTTTAACAATGAATACAACACATTAGCCAATATGAGCCATAAATGACTATCAAGCCACACAACTTTGCAGATCTTGGTATACCTATACCACTAGAAACGCTTATTGGTCACAGGGAGCTATTGCTACTTACATATCTGGAAGAGATGGCAATTATTTAAAAGAACAAGCAATCTGTTAGCTATTTTAACGAGGCATCAAAATAACTCAACCAACGAAATGAATCCCGTGCGTGAAGCCAATTTCACCTTTGATCTCAGCAGGGCATTTACCCCGTTGTTCCCAGAACTTAAACCGAAAGGGCGGAGTGTATTCACAGGGTAAAAAGAGTCCATTTACAACCATAACAAAATCTGTAAACTATCTTGGTAATTAGAGTTAACAAAACATTTACAAGGCTGTAGAGGTTAACAAACTAGTTATCAACACATTATACACTAATTTACGATTTTGTTTTGGTTGTCAATGGACACTTTTCAGGCAGTGATTTGTAACTGGATGGGTATTAGTCCACATTCTGCGGTGAAGTTGAGGTAGGTATTTAGTATAAACTAAATGGCTCCAACTCCTGTTACTAGATCAGTTTAAGCTAAAACAAATGGTTTCAACTGTTGCTTTAAATTGTTAGCATGGTGTGAAGGAATTGGCTAAATGGGCCAATGATTGAAATTCATACTTGCTTTCGATAATCAACATAGCTATTTGAAACACAATGATACTGTGAAAGGGGAGTGGCTAAAGATTGCAGTAGTAAGAGCAAGTTTTTTCCTATTCCAGTTGATTGTAATTAGATGAAGAGCTAGTTATTGTATTCAAGTTACATGAGTATGAGGAAATAATTAAGCAACAGAAATTAATGGATTGTGTAAACAATTCAATGCTAACAATCTTAGGATGATTATCTTCTGGTGAGTTTCAGTGCTTCAGTATAGGGGCATTATAGTGGCTGTAAATAATTCTAATAGCAGTACCTCAAGAGGTGCTAATTACTGGATCTTTTTTTACCAACACAATTACAATACAAAAATATATCATATTTAAAACATTTAACAGTGTATTGCATGAAGTTTCATTTTTCCCTGCAGATTTCTACTAAAAAAACATGACAAATTACATGTGTAATGCATTTTCATTAATAATTGTCAAAAAAATACTGAGATACAGGCAAATCTTAGTTATGGATACCTCTCGACCCAAGCCGCCCATAAGGTAGTCAGAATGGTTTATATTTGATAGTACACAAGTTACCATTACTCAGGTAAGAGTGTAATTTTGTATTTGTTTGCTAAAATTGATGGTCAACTGCTATGTAATACTGTTTTGCATGAACTAAGCTTAAATAATTCTGTAGTAACTCTACTGTAGTTTATGTTACCTAACTAGGCAGGCTCGCTGGATACTTGCTCAAGCACACCACTATTTATGTAATTACATTGATAAAAGAATATACTGGGATTGGAAATGCCCAGTAGCCAATACAAAATGGGCGCTAGAACTATACTCGCAGATATAATATTTTTTCAGCTTCCTCATTTTTTTCCTGCTGAGTTTAAAATGATAGATCTAGTGACACAGATACCGTATTATCTACACTACACACCATTAGGACCTGAGTCAGGAAGTTGGAGTCAGTAATAAGTCTTTTACTAGTCTTCTAGAGTATATCCAATTGGGAGCATGTGAAATGTTTAATAGCCTTTGTGCATAATTCATGGATGATCACAGATGTACTTGAGTAATTAATGTTCAAGTTTGCTAGTTGCATTATTATAGTAAATTGTAATGGATCTCTTACGCTGATTAAAGCTTTATCAATGTAAACTTTCTAGGTATATCCCTTTACCATAATAATAATAATATAAGGATCACAATCACAATTCTTATTGCATTCACTAGTACATTACACACAAGATTCAATTGCTATTATTGTATCAGTAACGGTTAGCTCTTTAGCAAAGGGATTGTAACACAAACACTACACACTTCATTTGAAGATGTTATCTTCGTTATGTCCATTGAAAATGGTTCAAAACAGGGTTCCAGTTGAATTCAGCAGAGCAAGCTAAGGTGCTAGGCTAAAAGTAAAGCTATATTTATTTGTAAGTTAGCTAATGTAGTTTTGATATAAATAATAGAATGCCTTGAATTCCTCCTGCAATGCTTCTAAAGGTTCAGTGCTGTTTAATATATTTCGAATGGTCACTTCTTCATCTAATGTTGTCGATGGTAATTGCTTGAAAGCAATGATCATTGTCCTAAATATAGCCTGCCAAACTTGTAAGATGAAGTTGTGAGTACTTTTAAAATTCGAGCACTATTCCAATGACGTCAATATTTCTCCCTTACAGCCAGATGCCTCAGCTATTTCTTTTAACCCAGCATGAAAATAGATTTTGAGCAACAATGGTTGAAGATTTGCCAGCAAATGCCAATCCCCCAGGGAAAATTTATAGTTTGTTCAACAATTGACCATAGGTCTGCTTGATTTTCATTAAATGCTGGTATATTTTCCCATCCCCAACCAAAACTACATAGTCATTTTGATACTCAGAGTTAGCTGTGTGCAATAATAGATCAGAAACACTTCTCATTGTTTTATAAGAATCAGGATTTTCATCTACCAATTCCATGTAATAAATGTTAGAGGTGTGGACTGTATCTTGTATAGAGTAAGCATACAAATCCTGAAAATCATATGTAAGAGATTAGAAACTGAGCTACCAGATAAATCAACTGAAAGTGTCTCCTTTAGAAACATACACAAGCATCTTAGATTGAAGCAATTCTCTCTCTTTTTTTTCTGCAGGTTGCTCAAGTAAGCCATTCATTGTGACAGCTTCTACTTGTATAGTAGTGGGGTTGGCACCTTACTTCTGCCTGACTTTTGGCTGCTTGCAACTGTTGTAGCAAGTTACGTGGTGCCACTGTTCGAGACCGCTTGGGTCCAACTTTACCCAACTTGTGAGGTGAACTTTTAGGTGAGTGCACTAAAGTACGTTTTGGAGTTTTGCTTGCATTAATAGGTATAGGGTTTGGTTGGACAATTTGTATTGTTGTACCGTGATAGCTACGAGATTGATCACCACAGTATACTGCAGCATGGCTCTGCAACATATCAAAATTGTCAACACTGGCTATTGTGAAGCAATTTTTAGGGAGAGAATTCCAGAGGGTTTTCTCACGTTGCATTTCAACAATTTCTGTTACATATCGATCATGAATGTCAACTGATGAGGACATTCCAAACTGATTACACAGCTTGATTAGTTTCTGAGACCCCCCACACATTTCAATAGTTTCTGCAAATAGAATGTGTACTGCTGTAGGAGTTTCAATATTTGTGCAATACAGTAAGAGGCAAAAAATGTAGTACTGTCTTAATTTTTTAACTGAAGGGTCCTCCGATACATCAAGGACTCCTACCCTTTGTTTCATAGTGCGAGTGAGGGACCTAATGAATGTCCATAGTGAGGGGTTTATATTTCTTATTTGTTATATTAAAATTATGGAGACTCAGTTTTAAGCCACGAGTTGAATGTTTAGGAATTTCTGAATGGATAATATCATTTAAAATATCACTTGCTTTTAAAATTTTACTTTTGTCAGGCTTCCCTCCTTTTGTGTGTAAATAAAAAGCCTCTTCAGGTGGTTCATGCTTACAAGCCCCTAGTGCCCAAGACAAACTTGTCAACAAATCTCCTCCATTCTTATATATCATAGTTCCAAATTTTTGTGCACACATTTTGAAGCTATGTGGGGATATAAGTGGACAGTTAATTGCTTCATAAGCCATTTCGAAGAAAATTGTATAGTTCCAGAATTTTCAAGTATTGTGTGTTCACTCACAAGACTACTCCCTGAAGCCAAATACTGAGAGCAAAACACCTTGGAAACATTAGGAAGAAGCACAGCCCTCTCATTCTCTAATTCATGCGCTACATACAATACCGAGTGAAGGACAACCTTGGTAAGGGACTATACACTACTGTCAGAAATAGTGGTTTCCCATATTGTAATTTTATCACGTAGCTCATCAGCTTGCTCGTGAGATTTTACTATAGTAAGCTGTTCCTTATAACACTCAAAATACATGCAATCATTTGAGGTTAGTGATTCATCAAGAAGCTGGTTAATTATTGCTAGATTGGGACAATGTCGAGTAAATTTTGTCCCTTGTTTAGGTTTTGTCCCACAACTAGCACACGGTTGCAAACTACAATGAAACTCTTTGTATAATTCATTATAGTGTTGCTGGCAGACTACTAAAGATTTCATTTCTCCAGAGGCATTTAATCTTTCTTGAATTTTTTTCTACGGGTGCAAAAGCTGGTGTAATTAATTTACTACTAGTATTGCAATTAGGAAACGTACAAAATTTAGACTCTTGTACTAGCTAATTGTTACCAACTGTGTTGGTTTTTGAACACCACTTAAAGTAGCAAGTCTGCATGGGAGTACTGATACACCCCACAGAAGTGTAGTAAAGTCACTATAGCTCATAGGGGTGTCATGCTATACTCCACAGTGTTACCGAACACTTAAGAGCATAGCACAACACTCACAATACAGAAGTGTTACACTACGCCCCATTAAAGGTGTAGTGGAACACCCCATTTTTTACAGTGTATATAAGGCATTGAAAAAGTGAACTAAAACCTGACAGTTGCATTTGCCTGTCACATTTAAAAGAAGCTCAGCGTACACATCCACCTGGATTTAAACCGAAATGAAGTGAGTGTGTGCACTACAACTTTGGCCAGTTTTTTGATGAAAATAATTATTGAATGTTTACAATTATGTGCATATAATTTTGACACATTATGCTGGTCTTATGTGGTTCACAATTTAGTGGACAAGATTCTATAAAGCACACTTTATGTTGTGCAAGTTATATTCATAGTGGCTAGCTTTACTAAATTTTAATGTTTTTATTCCCAGCACTAACAACAAGGAAGCTGAAAAGCTTAAAGTTCTAATGAAGAATTTCAAAGCATGCTTGGTAGCTAAGTTTGAGAACAAGACAGCTAAATATGTATACGTGGTTATTTCTAATAATTATTAAAATTATATTATGATGACATTAACCTTTAAGTAATGAGTTTCATTGGTTTCATCTGCCAGGGATAAGTCTTGGCTTAAAAAAAAAAAGAAGACAATTAAAGAAAACCTGAGATTGCATTTCTGCTATGCAGCTTACATCTTAATATGGTAAAAGTGTCAACACAATTCAAGAAAGTAAAAACAGCATTTGTCTTTGCACAAATCAACTTACCATTGAAAAGGTGACGCTTTACCGAACCACTTTGAGAAGCCGTTTAAGATGAAGTAGTTGTAAATCCCTTTACCCCATTAATTGATTAGCACAGGTGCGTAGAAAAACCCTTGAACATGAACTCGAAACAAACTTTGTAAGACACAAGGATCATCTATGCATTGGGTAAGAAGCTGTAAGCTTAGAATTTAAATCAACCGCTTTGGTTTGTTGTGCCGCCACGGTGTTGCTACCAAGACTGAGTTCAGTAATCTAGCTAGTAGCACCGCCCCGGTACTCAACGCAAAAAAAAACGCTACATACGGTAATAAAGTGAGGGAGGGGGGGGGGGGGGAAGGGGTCTTCTGACTGTTTGAAATCCGGCCTAATAACCACTACATACTCTTAGGCTCGCTGGGCGAGACCCTTTACTAACCTAGAACCTCTACACGCGATTAGCGGTTGGTAAAGGGATTGGGTACATGAGACTAACTTTTCATTATGGCGGTTCAGTTTAAGGAAAGTGTCTCAGCTTTCAAGAGTAAGTTAAAAACTTTGTACCCCTTAAAAAAGTAATGCCAATATGGTAAAACTCTACTGATGTGGAAGAGGAGGACTGTGTAATAATTCTGTACAACATTAGTTTCTTAAGTAGTTTGAGACAAATACTGTGTACGAAGGTGCCTGTTTGAGTTTGCTAGTATGTAAGTCAGACAAAAAATGGAAACTGGTTGTTTACTATGTAAACTTGATACATATATATATCTTAGAGTCATCTTCAGTGGTTTCACGAGACAGCTGCATGTTGGTTGCCCTGCCTCTTTTATTGTCTAGGTACTAATCTTTCCAGTTTTTTGTTTGTTTGGTTGTTTTTTTTTGTTTTGGGGCACGATTTAGGTTCACCTGCATTGAGTCTACCACACTAGATTTATGTCCAACCAAAAGGTTGAAGACTTACTGATATTCTCCTATTACTTGTTACAGGGCGGGCATAGGTGAGGTAAACTTGTAGTTGTGCATTCCCTGGCTGCTTTGGTTGTCTCTTTAGCCTATGACCTTGACCCATTCTTGGTTGATGCTCGCATTTTGCTGTCTATACATGCGTTGTTAGTGACAGTCTCATTGCACTGCTCATCTGCTGATGCTGTCCCTTACCTTATAACCTTACCGTGTACCCTTCACTTGGCTATTCTTTTGTACTAGACCTTCCCTAGCATCTTCAAGTTGTCTTCCAGCTCCCACTCTTTGGACCCTTCTTTTAAGGGTGCTCGCACACTTCCCACGCACCTCCCACGCAGTTAATTGAGTCTGGTTGCTAGGGAAGAATTGTTCTTTTTCTGTTGTATTTAAACTGTCTTCTGCAAGTGGGACTTACTTACTGCTACCATTGAAGTCTACATGCCTGAATTCAGAAGTAACAAGTGGCTGCTTCAAGAGATATGACCCTCCTACCTTCTCATACTACAGCGATAACTCCTCCGCCAGTATCGCACCTAGAGCGGCGATACTTCGCCGACTACTTCTCGGACCTGTTGCCTACAACACAGATAATAGAAATGAGGAGGGATTGGAAACGCAATCCAAATTGATGGCGATTGCTTGACACGGTCACGTGACCTTGCAAATTTATCCGAGCCAAAATTAAAATGGCCAGTGGGATGGTGAGGTCAGCTGTCTCTTCTTTATTATCAGATTCTAAGTTCAGTGAAGACTCTGAACACTGGAAGGTGGCCAAGCAGCAGGTAACAAACTTTATGGTGGATATTTGATATTTAGAGATTAACTGAGCTGGATAACTTCGCTGTAACATAATACCATAACTTTGTCTTCAAAAGGAAAATGTCGCTCTAAAAGTGTCCTCAGGGAAAAGGCTTGGAAAATGTCGCTCTAAAAGTGTCCTCAGGGAAAAGGCTTGGATATATTTTCACAGGTTAAGAGTTAGTGAGTTACCAAAACTGTGGAATCAGTTTGCACCGAGGTTAAGCCCTCTTGTATACCAACATGCTTCTTATACACTTTACGCTGAAATTGTAAAATCTAAGCTGTGTGAGAGTACATCACTACATACTCAAATTGATGTTCCTGAACTCACCATGGATGAGGAAAACATAGTACGCTATGTGGCTAGTTTTGTGCCCTTTAAGTTGTTGAAGAGGTATGAAAAGAAAAAGGATTTAGATATTGCCTTACATGCTATTGAGTGTCTATCTAGCATGGGTGTCAACGGTGACCAAAGTGATATACTGGAATATACTAGAAAGTGGACATTGGAAGTGAACAGGGGGGATTATTTGAAATTAACGACTTGACGTACACCTTCTTTAAAGAGATTGAAATAAAAGTACGATACCTCTTAATCACAGCATTCCAGAAGAAGTCAAGTGACAACAGAGAAGAAATTATTAAAGCAGTCACAGACAGTGATGATAAAGTTCTATTGGACAATACTATCCATTGACATTCCTGTTGAGGAGCATGCTATTCAGCTACTGGAAGAAATAGCTGGCTTATGGGTTAGCATTAGAAGTTTTTCTATTGGTGGAGGGTGGTTAAAACATCATAAGCAGATTAGCAAAATCAACACTGCAAAAAGCAAAGCTTTAAGAAAGGATTTAAGGCAAAAATCTGCATCAGCGGCTTCTACTTCTGAATTAACATCAGATGCAGACTGTCTAGACCAATCATTATAAACTTTTGAGTCATGTATACAAATAGTTATCATGTCAACATAATGATGTATTAGTTAATTTGCTTTTCTTGGTAGCTTAGGTAGTGGAGTATCATCCTCAAATGGCCTGTACTGCAGCTGCCGTCTTGTGCAATTTCCACGTGCTGGGTCAAGTACAGCTGAACAATGCACTCTGAGTGATACAGTATTCTTGTAGAAATCCTTCACTGTACAGCTCGATGCTTTCAAAAAAAAAACTCTAAAGGGTCCTGGCACAGTTTCTCTGAGAGAATACAACTCACTCCTGGCAAACTGAGTAAAACTTTTGCCATCTCAACAAATGCTTGCACTGCAAGTATACATAAAATTTCAATGCATAATATGATTTGCATGGTGTTTAACTTGATGCCTCGACGAGTAGCTATAGATAGCAACATTCTGTTTTTCTGGACTGGAGTAAACTTTTCCCTTTTGAATACACTCGTCTCCCAATCCTGAAGGTACTTGAAAAATTCATCCTGTAGCCACTATGGAATTCCATACAATGTCAATGCAATGCCTTTACCACAAAAAAAAAAGGCTTACAGTAAATCGGGAATCACAAGGATCTCGGTAAGGTCTGAGATCAGGCTTTCTCTTGTGAACAGCTTCTGGTACACAGCGTACGTTAAAACAATCGAAAAAGCAATCAAAATTCTGGATAAATATCCGAGTTTCTGATGTATCATCTTCCCCATAGTACTCTAAGGCATGAGCTACAGATGCACTCAAAACCTGCACAACAATAATTATAGTCATGGAATTCGCTGCATGTATTATAACTTACCTGGGCAGCTAAGTTCACCTTCATACGGGAATAAGAATTGAGACATACATGCTCTCGTGTCTACTTTGGAATCATACTAAGACCTGATAAAGATTACTTCTTTTTGTACAGCTGAACAACATGATCCCAGCTGATGTGTTTGCCATTGATCTGTATACAATTAATAATAACTTTAAAATGATAATAGCTAGCTAATTCTGCCGTGTACTTACCCACAAAGCTCTGCTCTCCTTGTGACAAAAGGAATTTGACCAACAATTACGAGTTATTTTAATAAGATGGGGTACGTCACTGAAAAAGTAAATACTGTGATTTTCATGATAGGGGTTTGAAGTCTTAAAGACATGTTCCTTTCCATTTCCATGCATTTGATAAAATTTCCTGTTTGCTGATGCACCGTCACTTGTAAAGGCAATTACATTTAGCCCACTTCTCTGTAAGTGTTCAACTGCTTCCCACACAATTGGAAATAAAGTATCTGCAGTGATACTTTTCGTTGCAAAGTGTGCATATGGAAAATTTACACCATTGAACAGACCACGTACCATCAATAAAGTACATGAGTAGCAATTTCAGAGCTCACAGGATTTGATTTTTCAAGTTGATTCAAGTCTGATGTCCCTCATGCTTCCATGTGCTTTCAGGGTCCAATGATGGTCTGGCATGACAACAACACTATATGGTATAATCAAAGTCTGAGACAAATTACAAGCTAGTTTGCACAGACATAAATCCAAATTCATGAACAACCCATTTTTCATAGTTCAATTCACCTGTTAATAATTTCATCCAGAGATCATTGCTGACAGATGTAGAGCTTAAATCAGAGCTATCTTGTTGTTCACATGGCTCAATACTTTCACTTTCATGCCCAGTTTTTCCAGTAACATAATATGATGATCCATCGCTAAACATGGAGGAAGGATAATCAGTTGAAAAATAAGAAGTAGTAGTTAATTATTAGGCTTTATATGTAATTTTAGAGGTGCCTTGCCTGCAACTTCATCTCCGGTGACTTTTTTGTGGAGTTTCTCCAAACTTAAAGGTGAGCCTTGTAAAATGACTTCCCCATCCTGCTTCATCTGCCATAAAGCAAATTAATATAAGTGCATTTACGTAACTATCTAATTTTAGCTACAGTTTTAAAGTACCTTCCTCAGCAAAGGAAGGGTATCACTGAAATGCATATTGGCTAATTGAAAGAGGGTCAGCTGCAGTTCTGCTTTCTGTTCCACCTCAGCCAGAAGGATAGGGAAGTCAAATGCAAACCCATTGGGCTACTAGCACTAATAGACAGAGACAGAAATATTTTTTCCATTTTTTTTTATTTATATAATTCAAGCTCAGGAGACTCCACTACTACAATTTTATTATTTGGTGTATTATAACAAAGTATATTTTGTTGTGCAGCATAAAATAATTTTTTCCCTATATTTTATTATATGTTTTGTTGAGATAAAAGTAACAACAGTTGTGTGCTTGAAGTATAAAGCAGTTTCCTCCTTTTGGTGGCTTCAGCCAGTTGCAGCTTCTTTTTGGCAGATATTCTCTTGGGCATGGTTGAGCAACAGCAACCACACACAGTCTCCAGAGACAGCAACCACACAGTGAGTAACAGTAAACCAGCAGAGTTATTACAGCAAACCACACGTGGTGTAGCGTGGTTTCCAAGCCGCGGGTATAGTTAGAGAATATCCTGACCGCGGGAACTCTCCCCACGCGTTATCAATTCGCGAGGTACTATTCCACGAAACAGGATGCCACATTTCTGTGGTTAAATTCACGAAAAAAAGTGCACGCGCGTTGCTATGTGCGAGCACCCTTAACTCCATTTAATGATTGACATTGCATTCCATAAGGTTTGGCTTCATATCTCATAGTCTGGTGTTGCAGTGGTGTCCCAAAGGTGTCTGTTAGGAAATAGCGAGAGAACGAGAAAGATACTCTCGAGTTTTACAAGTGGAAATTTAACATGTGGAAATGTGTTTATACATAATACATACGTACATACATACATACATACATACACACATACATACACAATGCATGCATACAGACAGACAGTCACGCACATGTGTGTGTGTTTATACATATGTATGATATGTCAGACCCCTCTATAAAATAGGTGAAGTTTCTATCCAACACTCAACTTTTTAAAATATTGTTTAAATTTTTGTTAGCCGTTGATTTTTTCGTCGCAATTCTCAGAATGCTTAAAATTTACTACTGTATGAGTGGTGCTAATAACACTAGAGTTGAAACAAGTATGAAAGTGCTGGTTGGCCTCAGCTGTTGCTTTTAGAACAGAGATATATATTTATAAGTGTTAAGTATCATAGTTGCTGAGCTGGCCACATACTGTGTCTCACTAAAGTCACTGCTTCTGGCTCACATGAACAAAATGCCACACAAATTTTGTGTTGGAACCCTATATACATTTTTTTTTCAAAGATCTAAATTGGTGAAAAATATTTCGTACCTCTCTCATCAACACATATCACTTCTTTGCTACGAACATTTGATGGCAAGCATGTGCTATGGCTCCACAATGGAAGAGAGCGGGGTAGCTTGAAAGTATATGGATGAAGGTACCCCTTCTATAACAATATAACCAAGACTTAATGTAACATTGTTTATATCAAATATCAAAATAAACAATACATTTTGTTTTCCAAATATAAATTTACTTCATTTCACTGAAAGAAAAGAGTATAAGCAACCCTTTAGCAGATTATGTCTAGGATATTCCTGCACAATACACTAAAAATAAGTTGGCCCCATTACACACCCAGAAAAAGTACACACTATCAATTCAAACAATCACTATTATGAATTTCCATTCCATGTTGAGATTTCAAAAAGTTATACACTACCATGCTAAACAGAAGAAAAAATCCTTTCCTCCACATAGATGGTTTCAAAGAATTTGATCCATGATTTTTGAAATACACATACTAAAACTGATCAACATATATATCTATTAGTCAAGTTCAGCTTTTACCAGAATGACAGGGACATGACGACGTCTGCTATATATGTATATTTTATATTCATACCACACAACAATTTCATCAGGGTTCCATACAGACTATGGGAACCCTGGGATTTCACCCCCCTCCCTAAATTTAGTTTCACCCCCCTGAAATTGTTTTCTCCGACTAAAACAATAAATGACCAGTGCAAAATGTGAAAATTATAGCCTTACTCTACAGTTGGTCTGTTTAAAACTGTCCAACACTTCTTCAAAATCAACACTTTTTTCAGTTCTGGTCTTCCAATTTGCAATACATAATAGCCTGTCTAAGTTTTCATCTGACAATCTGTTCCATAGTCGTGACTTCACCATTTTTATTTGACTTAACAATCCTCAGCAGTTACTGTCATCATTATAATTATTATCATTATATTTGAATTGTAAGAGAATGCGCAAAGTTAGCGTGATGATCACTTTTAATGTTAGAGTGGAGAGGCTAATATACATTAGTGACCATTGGTTGGAAAACTGTGCATCATGTGGCACAAAAAATTGAAAGCTCATTTAGTATCAGATATATAACATGTCTATTGACAAGACACCCTATACCAATATAATGAAATGTCACCTCTTTTAGGGTTGGTGACCTTTACCTGGGATCAAGTTCGCACGTCACAACAGATGTCTTAGCAGGTACCACACCCCTGGGATCAAGTTCGCATGTCACAACAGATGTCTTAGCAAATACCACACCCCTGGGATCAAGTTCGCACATCACAACAGATGTCTTAGCAGGTACCACACCCCTGGGATCAAGTTTGCACGTCACAACAGATGTCTTAGCAGGTACCACACCCCTGGGATCAAGTTCGCAAGTCACAATAGATCTCTTAGCAGGTACCACACCCCTGGGATCAAGTTCGCACGTCACAACAGATGTCGTAGCATGCACCACACCCTTGGGATCTAGTTCGTACATCACAACAAATGTTGTAGCAGGTACCACACCCCTGGGATCAAGTTTGCTCGTCATAACAGATGTTGTAGCAGGTACCAAGCCCCTTGGGTCCTTTTCTCACATCACAGTCCCTATGGCCTCTGGATCCACTACTCAGGTTTCAGGTAAGAATTAATGGGGTTTTGCAGTAACATATTTTTTCATTAAGTGATAAAAACTCTCCATAAATTTTTTTCTGAAGACCAAAATTTTGTTCAGAAAACTTGTTTTTTTGTAGCACGAAGTCTGTACATGTAATTTTTAAATAATTTTTTGGCAGATCGCATTTTTTGTTAATCCCAGATAATTCGAGAGAAAGATATAACTAGCTATAGTAACTTAGGCAGAGCTATGATTTTTCATTTGCATACAATGTTACCTATGTTATCATGTGAGACTGTTTACGATAAAATTGAACTCAATGCAGCACACGTGAATGTTGGGGAATAATAATCAATTGAATCCAATAAGCCTACCAAGGGTGATTTGATTAGGTCATATATTGTGAACGGCTAAAAGGCAATCAAACTCGATGCTGATAAAATGTGTTAGTTCAAAAACAGTTTATTATTATGGAGGCAGCGTTGTGCCCTATTTTCCTGTAAATGGTTTCAGATAGAAAAAAGTTTGTCCCAACTGTCCCCAAACTAAGTGCTGTCTAATGAACAATAGAACTTCAAGTCTATGGACTGACTATTAACAAAAAAAAACAACAGGAAGCAAAATTCACTCATTTGTCTTTATAACTGATATTTGAGGGTTCAAACATTTCAAGTTACACCTCCATTTCAGTTTGACTCATGCCATTCTACTAAAATATCCTTCAATATTTGTGGTAGTAATAATTTATTTATTTATTTATTTATTTATTTATTTTGGGGGGGGGGGGAATTTCACTTTACATGCCTAATTTGTATTTGTGATGTTACAACCTGTATTGTTTAACTTTCTAGGTACCACATCCACTGGATCACCTCCAGTCAGAGTCACTGCACAACGTGGATTATTGATTCCTGGTGCAGTCACCACATGTACTGGAGTTGTGGTCACCATGCCGGTTCCATGGTCTCCTTCAGTTGCAAATTTGAGTACTGTATCACTCACCAAAGTTACACCTCCTGTTGCTTCCTCAAATTTACGTTCACCATTCACCATTCTATTCAATTTACCTGTGCTAAGGGATGTTACTACAATATCATCAAAGACGGGTTCAGCACGTGTTCTCACTATAGCGATGAGTGTTGGTCACTTTATAAAGTGAAGGAAGAGAAAAAGTAGTGTGAAGCTGAGGAGAAGGAAAAGCGAAAACAGGAAAGAGTAAGGAAAAAAATGGAAAAAGAAATAGAACAAAGAAGAAAGGCTGAGGAAAGCATTTGACAAACTGAGGAGAAGAAAAAGAAGCGAAAGCAGGCAGAGGAGAAGAAAGAAAAAATGTGTAAGCAGGCAGAGGGGGAGAAAGCTAAGAAAAGTTTACAACACAAAGCTGTGACAGGCAAGAAACGCTCTCGAGAGGTCACTACTGAAACTTCAACAAATGAAGTACATTTGAATTTAGTTGAAGGCGGGAGCAAGATTACAAGTAGACGTACTCTGCACAAGAGATCAAAAGTTACAATGGACAATAGAATGTTCACACAGATTTATGTTGTGTCTACTTCAGTTCTTTTGATGAGGACGAAGGAACGGGCAGAGAATGGCTTCAGTGCATCTGTTCAAAGTGGATTCATGAAGACTGTGTCGTACCAAACCACAATGGGGAAAATAAACTTTGTCCCATATGTTGAACTCTGAACTTTGATTCGTAGCATTTGATCTTTTCATTTTTTTTGTAAGTCATGATTTTTTTTTCTTGTTGGCATTCCAGTGAAAATGAAGTAAACTCCAATGGCAGTAGCACATTGTGGTAGTGCTGGTCAAGGGTTTTTGTTTTTGTTTTTGTTTTTCAGATTGAGAAGGGGGGAGGAGGGGGGTGCTTGCCTTCTTCTTTGTCCTTGTTACAGTAAACACCACTTCCAATAAACAATATTTCTATACAGTCCCCTAAAATTCATATACTGCCGCCCCCCCCCCACCTTCAATCAGAAGCAATTGAATAGTAAATGGGCAATTTAGTTGAAGCTAAGTATGGTCATAGCTTGAACAGAAAAACTTTTTTTTTTGCCACTACCTTTATACTTTGTACGCTAATTTGCAAGGACTATTCTTAAATAGTGTAGTTTTGCGATGGGAGTTGAGTTGGGGTTGAATGTTTGTTCGCCGGCCTATAACCGATGCATTGGACACTACGACGGGCCGATATTTGGTGGTCCTGGGATCGAGGCCTGACTGCTTCTGCACATCGACCAGCAAATTGTGTTTTAAAAAAATGAGTATTGCAAGGCGATAGAATATGAAATAACCTCATGATTGGTCGAAACAATACATTTTTTAATCGTTCAGCTAGCTAATGAGTTATGGTTCGTGGGGCAAACTTGGTCAGATAAATGAGGTCTTACGCTATGTAATTTTCAATGTTCTTTCACAATAAAATGATTAATAAAGTCATTTCCTTTTTGTTAATTGAATTATGTAATTTTCAATGTTCTTTCAATAATAAAGATTTTCAACTTCTGAATAGAGCTTGAGCTTGGACTTAAGCCTTTAAATAAAGACTTGAGCTTGGACTTAAGTCTGATTTGAAATTGATGAGCTTGAGCTTAAGCTCTAAAATCTATAAAGACTTGAGCATGGACTTAAGTTCTTAATTACAGGGCTTAACCCTACACTGGTCCAAAGTCAATTACCATTATGTTTTGTTGTTGTTTATTGTTGTTGTTTGTAGATCACTGCTGACATGAGTGATGAACAGTTCTAATTATCCTGGCTGTATGAAGAATTCCTGAGCATCTTCATTCATTCATGAACAGTTAATTCTTCACCTATCACACAGATACAATGTCACATCACAGACCAATATTTATTGCATTTGCTGATTACTGGAATAAATTTTGTACACTAAAATATATGGCTATAAAGTGAGTATTGTGAACGCATTTGCAGTGTTGTAGTAGCTATAAAGGGAGTATCACAACAGCCCATTTGTAGAGTATCGATAACACCATATTTGGTGCATTATGAGCTCTGATAGAGTGTAGTAGAACACTTGGTCCTTGAACATGGGTGTATCACAACACTCCATTTGGTATAATGAAGGGTGTACAGGGGTGTAACTGAACACTTCCTCTAGGTGAAATGGAAACACTCCATGAGGAATAGTACAACCAGTGTTACCTGGACACCTCAAAATGGGATTCCCATGCACCCCAATTTTAACAGTGTATTCTTTATCCTTATCAGCCCAAGTTTCGTAATGCGTGTAGTATAAGAAGTAGAGGCACAGTGAAGATGAATATACACCTAATACTTTTATTGCATTGTATTATTATTGCATTGTATTACTGCCTTGGGGGAAAAAAAGGTACATACAAAAAGTCAATTAAAAAAAAATCAGTGTATAAGGACACTAACTTTAGTGTCTTTATTTGAGAGAAGTAACATTACAGAATAACTTTAAGCTATTACTATCAACTCCATACCTACAAAACAAACTTGTCAGAAGCCTCAAAAGTGGTAGTAAGGGAGACCATATCCTCTATAACTTGACTTCCTGAAGTGGTAAGACCACATGGCGGAGTGGAGTGCTAAATAGGCACCAGCGGATTATGCCAATTTTTCTCCGAATATGCTATTTGGCATTGCCACATTTTTTGCCCTATTATGCCCAATATTATGCCCAATTAGGCTGACAAAAAGATAATTTTTTTTACATTGATATTATACACTAATCTAATTTTTGTTTGATTTTTGGTTCAGCTAGACAAGAAGAATGATGATATTTACTAATGCCAATACCTCCCCCAATCTAGAAATGCCATCAAATATTATTGATAAATATTTGCCCTTAATTTCTTCTTTTATTAAAGATTTCTCTTGTTCAAGGACAAATGGAACTAGCTGGAGCATGTGGGATGGGTCGGTTAATCGCATAGAATTTTCTTCCAGAATATCTCTGAAATATTTCAATTTAGAAATGGGCACTCCAGCCCTCATAAAAGACATTAGAACTTTAATTCGGTACACCCTATGAGCATCACCGATAGTATCGCTTTCATGATGGCCAGATGAGTCATACTTTTTGAGGGACACAGTGATACTTTCCTGTTTTGCCCTTTGGGACTTCAATTTTTCTTTGCTCACAAGGTGCTTTGAACTCTTGACATGGTAAAGAACAGTACTCTTCTTAACAGCAAGGGTTTCTCGACAGACTGAACAAAAGAGCTTACCAAATGACACTGTAAGGTGCTATTAGGAAACTCATTTATTCTAGTAGCAGGGTGCACCTTTAACTTACATTTCAGTACATTACTGCCAGTACATTTCCTCTTTCCTTTTGGAGGGTTAGATTTTCGTTTCCTGGCCAATTCAGAGGGCTTTGGAGATTTTAGTTTGTCCAACAGAGTTAAAACTGGAGTGTTCTCTGTGCAGTCAGGCTGAAGCTCGCAGTCAGGCTGAAGCTCACACTCAGATTCAGAGTAGTCTGACAACCCAGATTCAGCTTCTGCCATGATGTTAGAGCTAGAAGGGAAGAGTGAGTGGGCTGGTGATGGGCTGTACCTATCAGTGCAGTGGTTAGTGTGGGTCATGTGTGGTGTGATACTTGCAGTGCTGAGTAACAACAGCAAGCTCAGGCCTATAATTTATTTTTCCGACTGAATAGAGAATATATTTAGTTACAAGCTAGAAAAATGGACCATTATGGCCCAATTATGCCTTATGCTATGATGAACCGATTATGCCAAAATGTATGCCAGCATAATCCGCTGGTCCCTAGTGCTAAACCTATAGACATTGTTATGTGCTATTTTTATCTATGGGCATTGCTTCATACCAGAGTTATAAAAATAATACGAAAACTGTGGTTTTGTTGTTTGCTTAGCTGGCGAGGAAATTATTTAGAGGACTGCGCATACGCGTGCGGTTAGACTGCTTCTATAAAAGAATGAGCTTAATCTATAATTCTACACAACTAGCAAGAACTCAATCTACATTCTTCACAAGAAGGCTAACAACTCCAAGAACACTAGAGATGGCTCAAGCACCAAAGGCTCCCGAACCTACCAACTCCATCACCCTCTACGGGCCAGCAAACATGACCTGCAAAGGAAAGGTGGACGATATCCCAGACAAGGGATTCACTCACGTGTCTATGGATGGAACTGACTCTATCTACTATATTTATTCTCGAGTAAATCAGGGTGGTTCTTCCACCCCCTCCATTCTCCACATTGTGGAAAACACCGAGAAAATGCCCCTCGTCGTTATGCCTCCCAGGTCATGCAAAGGATTCAGCAAAAAGGGAATACTGTTGTTTTCCGCACGCGGGTACGGCGGTAACATCTCCCAAAATTTTGTTAGCAGTGGTCTTACCACATCCGTCTTCCCTGTAGGGTCAGGTAATGGAGTGTCTTCTTTGCGCGTCTTTGAAGGTGCATGGGAACTACTAAAAAAGGATGAAAGCAAGATTGTGATTGGAGGAGAAACCAAGTTTTGGCCTGGTTTCCAGGGTGATATACACGCGGGCAATGACCAGCTGTATCAAATTAGACTTGTCCAATAAAATTTTCTGACATTGAAAATAAAGTTTCTATGTGCTATGTATTTTGTTTGTTATTGTACTCTTTATTGAATGAAACTTAAAAAAATGAATTTTAACAATGAACACAACACATTAGCCAATACACAACAATTTTTTTTCATAGAGCCATAAATGACTATCAAGCCACACAACTTTGCAGATTTTGGTATACCTCACAGGGAGCTATTGCTACTTACATATCTGGAAGAGATGGCAATTATTTACAATACTTCCAAAAGAACAAGCAATCTGTTAGCTATTTTAACGAGGCATCAAAATAGCTCAACCAACGAAAATGAATCCCGTGCGTGAAGCCAATTTCACCTTTGACCTCAGCAGGCGCATTTCCCCCGTCGTTCCCAGAACTTAAACCGAAAGAGCAGAGTGTATTTTGTAGCTGGATGGGTATAGTCCACATTCTGCGGTGAAGTTGAGGTAGGTATTTAGTATAAACTAAATGGCTCGAACTCCTGCTTTAAACTGTCACTAGATCAGTTTGAGCTAAAACAAATGGTTTCATCTTTTGCTTTATATTGTTAGCATGGTGTGAAGGAATTGGCTAAAAGGGCAAATGATTGAAATTCTTACTTGTTTTAAAATTTAAAATTGATTATTTAATAATCTACATAACTAGCTCATTGAAACACAATGATACTGTGAAAGGGGAGTGGCTAAAGATTGCAGTAATTTAAGAGCAAGTTTTAAATTTTCAAGTTTATCTCAGCAATAAACTACCACACTCCTATTCCAGTTGATTGTAATTAGATGAAGAGCTAGTTATACTTACAATGTGTTTATATCAGTCATTCTTATTCTGGTATTGTATTCAAGTTACATGAGTATGAGGAAATAATGAAGCAACAGAAATTAATGGATGGTGTAAATAGTTCAATGCCAACAATCTTAGGATGATTATCTTCTGGTGAGTTTCAGTGCTTCAGTCTGGGGGCATCATAGTGGCTACTTTATTGCAAAAATATATAAGTGTAAATTTCATCGGTCATCTTAAACGTTTTGATGATAGTTCTAGAAGTTGTTATTCTGATGAATTACCTAACCATCATTCAAGTCTAGTTTTTGCTGTTCCATATGCAGTCAGACTACCTTGCGGTCACAAAAAAAATCATAAAAATTGAACCATTTTAAGCTATCGACAATTCAAACATTAAAATAATGAAAATGAAACTTTGCTTTATTACACTATTTTATTCACACAGTAATGCTAATGAGGTAATTATAAATTCTCAGTTCAACATGAATTGATTAAAGGCTTTTTATTTCAGGCTTTCCGAGGCAAACAGATGCTGCATGAAACTTAGCAAAGTGGTGATAGTGTACTTACTATCTGTATATTTGAGGTTTAACTTTCTCAGACATTTCCGATGGCTCCCTTTCTAATCTGTTGAAAAAAATCTGTTGCTTGTGCTATTAATATCGAATCGCACGCACTTTATAAAGAATAGATGTCACGTAGCAAGCTTTACTCATGCCGATATGAGAGCGAAATTTGTATCTAAGGAGCTGAATGTTTATTAGGTCACTTGGACTGAAACAGCAAATAATTCAAGCTCAGGTTCAGCACGATTGAACAGATGACTATATTCCAGAAGTTATATGTGGGGTGTGGCTAAAATATTTACTTCCGGTCGCTCTAAAGGGGGGTTCGACCGAACCCCTCGAACCCTTACTGGCTACGGGTATGACATTTCACTTATTACCATATAGCAGGTATATTATTTCACTGGTAAAAACTATCAAGGATTTGAATTTAATTAAATATTAGTGGGTTATATTTTCATAATTGCTTTAAGTAAGCATTTTAATAATCTATGGATAAAAACAGCCACTACATTCGTACTAATAATACCTGCTAATCAATAACAACTTTATTGTATGTGTGTATGTTAATGATTAATTAGTAGCTTTCTAGGGGGGGGGGGGGGAGAAGCCCCCTCATTATTTGGTGTTGCAGTCATATGATATGACTATAAGCACTTGATTATTAAACCAAGAGAAGGGGTTCCCAGCAGTGGAATTTTCTAATGATATTAATATCAAAATTTTGATGGTTGAATATTTCTTCGGTGTCAATTATACACAGTGTAGAAACATAATCTGTCCAGCCAAGTTACGATTGGGTATATCTATCGGGCAAGGTTTGAAAATACTTTTTACGCTATACACGTTACTCATACAAGTTTTAAGTGTGCACTTTATACTAGACACACATGACGTTTTTGACACACCAGCTTTTTTGTTTGCTGTAAATAATTCTTATAGCAGTGCCTCAAGAGGTGCTAATTACTGGATCTTTTTTAACCAACACAATTACTATACAAAAATATATCATATTTAAAACATTTAACAGTGTATTGCATGAAGTTTAATTTTTCCCTGCAGATTTCGTACTAAAAAAACATGACAAATTACATGTGTAATGCATTTCCATTAATAATTGTCAAAAAAATTCTGAGATACAGGCAAATCTTAGTTATGGATACCTCTCGGACCCAAGCCGCCCATATAACAAATGATTTACTGTATGTCATAACTTTAGTGGCAGATTTTGCATGCACACACACACACAACAGTGTGGTAATCACAACTGTTGATGTTGTGTTGTAGTGTGAGGATATCTATTTTTATAAGTATATATAAGGTATATCCCTTTACCATAATAATAATAATAAAAAGATCACAATCATAATTCTTATTGCATTTACTAGTACATTACACACAAGATTCAATTGCTATTATTGTATCAGTAACGGTTAGCTCTCTAGCAAAGGGATTGTAACACAAACACTATACACGTCATTTGAAGATGTTATTTTCATTATGTCCATTGAAATGGTTCAGAACAATGTATAGGTGTTTATTTGGACTAATTGGGCTTCAAACCTACACCTCAAGTTCCTTTTCCAGCCAACTAAAGGGAATATAACAGTTTTGGTCACATGACTGCAAAGTGTATTAATTCTTTCAAGCACAATCTTTTTATACATTTGAATATATCCAGTAACCTAGACGTAGTAATTCCCTGAGTTAGCTTGCCTTATGCACTTCTGGGTAGGTAGTTAACCAGCTTTGCGAACCACCAACGCATTTCAGAAATGTTACACGCCTAAGATAGCATTTTTTGGTACAGTTTCTACTGGCGCATGTGATCCGTTTCCAATCCCAGTAGAAGTCTTTATCAATGGTAATTATTATTACTGGGTTGTTGTTATTATAAAATGATGAAATGAAACATGCTTTTCTGACTAAGCAGGAGTAGAAATACTAATTGAAATATCTGCTACAACCTATTCAGATCAGATTGGCACTGAACAGTCCGTATTAAAATGTTTGTTACAAGTGGTGGTTGTCCTCTGCTGATACTGCTAGAACATACTTTATTTTCTAGTTACAGCATATCATGGTAGAATTAGATAGAAATTTATGTGCGCCTATTGTTATTTGAAAGTATTAAACACAGTAGGAAAACAAATGGCAGCAGCTGAATTGTATTTGTGGCTGTGTTTGATGATGCTCTTACTGTATGGCAATTTGTGTCAACCAAATGTGTGTATTTTGTGTGTACACATAATGTACATGTGTAGGTACATGTGTGTTTCAAACACACAAATACCTGTGTCTGTGAGTACTGTTGGTATGTGTGTGCATGATATCATGTGCATGGTTTCTGTGTACATGTGGGAGGGGGAGGAGTTGGAGAGTGGGTTAAAGGACAAAAAATGGAATTAAATTATCTGTATATGCATTATATTAGAAGAACTTTGGAATCACAGAAGTATAAAGGAACAATGTATAGTAACCTAGATCACTAATGGATGACTTCATATATGTGAGAACTTCAGATTACTTTTATACCGGCCTACATGCCCAAAATGCAAAAGAATATTTGTGACTGTGCACAGAAAAATCGGGCACAACACAGGCCCCATCAAAAAAAAATTTTTTTTTTGCTTACATGTTTTTCAGCATCCAAATATTCAGTTCTCCAAATGTTATAGCTGTAGCTTCAACCAATGCATGACCTAAATGTTTCTATCCAAGGGCTTCTTTAAAACATTATTTAAAAAGTAAAATGATCTTTTACCATGTTGTGACCGATTTTGTGTGCACGGTCACATTTTAGTGTGTAAATGTTCTGGCCCATGCATTGCTGTATATATGTGACACCAGTCAGTCAGTAACTGTAAAACTGCAACATTTCCTGTAATAATGGACTTGTGAACTATCCTAATACCGGCCGTATTTGTACATATTACATGCATATTATTATATTATGTATATGTGGGAAGGGCTCAGCAGGATCTGACACCTCCCACGTAGAGATTTATGACTAACTCTTAGAGACATGTTTGTGTGTCAAAAATGTAGTTATCAATTGTTGTTTTATGTCATAGTTTATGTGCAGAGACAAGTGACTATGTGTGTTGGTGTCAAGCATGTAATTGTCGATTGTTGTTTTGTGTAATTGTTGTTGGGCACTTCCATTAGGGCCTCTGGACATGTTAGGGTATATAGGGCAGGTGCAGGCCATCATTTCAGTCTCATTTTTTTTTACATTATTCTTGAAGTCTGCATAATAATATCTTTGTGCATGGGGATAATAAACTAACTCTGTGGTTCTGACTAGTGTAATTTGAGTGCCTCACTTTCCCACATACATTGTATATATAATGTATAGCTTATTATAAAAGTTTGCCCAATATTCTGTACACAACTGGCAGTAAACATTCGCACCCCCCCCCCCCCCCCCCCCCCCCCCCCCCCCCACCCACCCATTCCACTTCACTGTCTTTCTTTTTATTGACTAATGGTATTATGTCTTGATAGTTGTTGTTGTTTGTTATATTTTTTAGAAATGGCTTGGATTCTGGTTCACTTTATAGAACAGGATATAGTAAAGTCTCATATTTTAACTCCTACACTAAAATGTCTTGTTATTTCAGTGAAATTCACCTGCTTCTATTAAATTTGCTCTATTATTTGCATCTATTTACTAGAAAAGGGTTCCAGTTGAATTCAGCAGAGCAAGCTAAGGGGCTAGGCTAAAAAGTAAAGCTATATTTATTTGTAAGTTAGCTAATGTAGTTTTGATATAAATAATTGGCGAGCGAGCGTAGCGAGCGAGACACTTACAGGGGTACAATTGAAAATCGGGGATGTTTGTTTATTTATTTATTTATATATAATATGTTTGGATGTATGTATGTCATTTTGTACTTTAACCCTCCGTATTTTTGTGTTCGCTCGGCGTTCGACCCCGTCCCAAACTTCACTAAACAGAATCCTCTGGTTTAGCGACCATTACCCGTATCACCGTAGATATCCCAAACTCATTAGTATACAGCTTTGCTCGCTTTGCTAAATTAATAATAATAATATTATTATTATTATTAATTATTATTAATTATCATTATTATTAATTATTATTATTATTATTATTAATTAATATTATTATTATTATTATTATTATTATTAACTATTATTATTATTATTATTATTATTATTATTATTATTATTATTATTAACTATTATTATTATTATTATAACTATTATTATTATTAATATTATTATTATTATTATTACTATTATGACTAAGAAAATAGTTTTGTTTTTAATATAAACATCTAACTTTGAAGAAGGTTCGGCTTCAGTGCTCACCCGAGCTTTGGTTACTTAGAAACGTATGTACACTGTTTGTTCAAAATAAACTAATTATAATAGTAGCACATTTTCTCGCTTTAACAGCTAATGACAAAAAGAATGGTGATGGAATATGAGCGGATCCTACACAAATTAGCCAAATGAAAAAAAAAACAGCAACAAAAAACAAACCTCCAGAAATGTTGATGTTTACATTGTGTATTATATCACCACGGATAGTTCGACCTTACTTGACCCCTGAAGAGGATTTCGGCAAGAAGTCGAAACGACAGGTTGAGTTTTAATGAACAAGGCCATTAAAACAAGTAAATTTACTATTATATAATTATTTCAGCCGAGAATGACTGAACCATTGAAAGAACTAGTTTTTCACCACTGCACAAACTACAAGGCTAATAAGTTAATTGAGATTGCCACTGCTTTTTATAAACTATACCTAGTAGCAGCATTGTGTTGTTTCACTATTCATATCACTGAATTTTTCTCATCTTACATCATCTGATAGTGTCTCCTTCACTACATTCACTTGCCAATTACAATTTACTACTCCTTCATTATAATAAACTAAATTTAAATTTCACCAATATAGTATAATGCAAGTTCTACAAGTATTACTGTAGTGAAATTTACAATTAATAAACATAACAGTTGACGGCTGGCCAAATATTGGCAAAGAGCATAAAATGCACCCACTAAAATCAGGATTGTGGGCAGTATTAGGAATTAAGTTTGGAAAGTAGCAGTACCATTTATTTTCAAAGCTTGTGTATAAGTTTAAAGTATTTTAAATTTGTAAGTCTCCAGTGTTGCCAAAGATTTTTGTCACAGCTACACACACACACACACACACACACACACACACACACACACACACACACACACACACAAAATGCAAAACAATTCAAATTTTCTTGCTGCCACTAGGCGGTCACAGCACCTGGCAGAACCAGGATGCCTGTGCACTAAGCCGGGCTAGGAACTTGCAGGAGAACAGGCCTTTCCTCACAGCAAGTGGTGTGGGCACCCCAAGTCCCACCTGGACCATTGCTGTTGCATGAGAAAAGGCCTTGAATTTCAGCAAATGCCAGGTGCCAATCACAGCTGGGTGGACTGGTGGGGCTGGTAGGTGGCAGATGGAAAATCATATAAAAAAAATGCCTGAGTTGGGCTTGAACCTGAGGCCCTGAGCCCAGGACACAACCACTACACACACACACATATACACACACTATATACATGTATATGGATAATTTAAATGACACGATTGTTACACCTTACCCACTTGCACATGCGAGTAATTACTTGGAACTTCCTGCACTTGAAAGGCTGTGTGGATGGGGAATCTTGGCCTTCCTTTAGTTTTCTTTGGAAAAACAAACGTACCTCAGAGCTCCTTCCAGTACTGTTTGCTCAGAAGTAGCCATTTTGCACTATAAGGATTCAGCTGACTCAGTCAAATGGTTTGTGGTTATCATCAGTGAAGTTGCATTTACAAAGAAGCCATGATCCCTAATGGCTCATTGGGGGAGGGAAGGGGGGTTATTCATTAAAAATTGCACATGAGAAATGATTTATTTAGCAGTGATATTTTTTATGTAGCAATTCTGCAGGGATGTGAAATGAGTTTCCCTTTGTGAAATGGTGGCAACTTGCACTGAAAGGGGCAGACGAAGAAGCTTATTAGTTATCCTCCTTTGTTGATCCATGTTCTGACTCAAGATACCTAGCCTTGATCTGTGAACGCTCTACAGATATGCACATTCATTATTAGCTGTTTATTCATGTGAACAATATTCAGTTGGATATCATACTTTTTGTTGTGATGATTTTTTTTAAATAATATGCCATTTGTAAAACAACAAACAGCATATCACAGCACATCATTGAAACAGCATACATATCGCTTTGTGCAGCTTATTTGCTTTGTATTTTGTATGGCCATATTTCTTCGATTACTTTGCTGCTGTTATATGCAATTAAGTAAGCAGTATTGGAATAGGTGTTGCAGTGTGGGTTTTGAAATTTCTCTAGTTTTCCTTCCAATAATTATACAATACCTGGAGTACACCCAGCCATTTCGGTTTAAAGTTCTGGGAACGACCGGGAATTGCGCGTGTGGAGGTCAAAGGTGAAATGGGTTTCACGGTACATAACGGGATTCAATGAAAATGGTACATCGGAAACGCTGTCTTCATAAGAGAAGAAACTAAACTTGGAAACGCTGTCTTCATAAGAGAAGAAACTAAACTTTCCAGAAACACTCATTTTCAAAGTGAAACTTCACTCCTTTTAACTCCGTTAACTTCCCCGAGCATAAAGCGAACTACACCGCTGACTGCAAGGGGTCCTGAGTTCGATTCCCCAGCGACAACTGAGATTTTTTTCACATTTTTCCTTCGCTTCTATCTAGACCCCTTTAATTGAGAAAGATTCAATCTAGTTTTAAGGAAAGGTCAGAACTTGATAATTGTATGCAAAGTTGCTAAATCGAAACTGTATTGACTTCAGAAAATATTAAGTAATAAATGTAATTGAAGAATTTACAGATCTGCTGATGTGCACAAATGCCGAAATAGACGACTTCAATTCCAATGGGTATGTTACGTTCCATGAATAGGATTAGGTAGAAGTTTTTCACCAACACAGTGCTAATTTTTATCTTAGAGCGAGCGTTAGCATTGCAGACGCGATATTAAAACAAAATCACTTTTGAGGCTTAATAGACGTTGAAGTGTAGCATAGATCCACTATTCTAGAATACAAGTAGGTTCATAATGTGCACAAATAATAAGAAGTTTGCCAAATTATTGATCTGGTACTCCTGCTCCAATGTAATATTCCCCTACACTTGTAGAGTTTTACTTGTAGATGGTGTGGAAATGTTTCCAAAAGAGAAAGTTTATCCTCAAGTACAAAATGAATCAGTGGAAGTGACTAAGGTAGGATAGCTAGAAGCTGTAAAGGGCTAATAATCTACTAACTATATTTTAGGATGGCTTTCCGTTGCAACTGAATGTGTCTCTGTCCAGATATACTTTAGCCCTAACTATTAATGAGTATGTTGTGCTAATGGTTAAATAATTCTAAGGCTATATCTTTGTTCTCATCCTATATAGGTTTCTCATAGCTTCTGACTACATTGGAACATACTATGACAACAGTAGTTCTACAAAAGAAATTATATCAAAGGTGAAATGTGTGTATCAAAATACTTTATATAATATATTATATACATGTACTATTATAGCTATGTGGTACATATTCAATACTATCGCATATTGCTAAACAGAATGGCTTATAAATCAAGAATACAAGCAATATAGTGTATTTTAACATTCATTAAAACTGAAGTATAAATACATAAGTTGATGTGTCTATATAGCATTAATTTCATATAGAGTGTATTTATGGTAGCATATTATGCATTAAATCATTCATTAAAATTTACAAGAAGATAAGCAATACCTCAAATTTATAACCCTCACTATATGATCAATTTATTTCTATAGAAATTGCAAAATTGCTTTTATCGAGGATTTGTAGACACATTTGAGTATAGGAACAAAATATACAAGGATTGGGAAGCCTATGTTAGCACATGCTATGGGATTCAGTGAGTTCATTCTTGTATTGCCAATCAATATTATTAATACATAAATTCTTTTTACAGCGGAGAATTTGGAAGTGAAGTAGATGGATACATGTTCATAGTACCAACTGAGACAAATACATCAGATGTATGTAATTAAAGTTAAATACCAATATTTCAATATTTCTGAGTAAGGTTGATAATTAATGCTGGAGTATGTTGATTATAGCGTTGGGTAGATTGTGTCCCATGATTTGTTAAAAAGCATAAAATAAACTGAAGTGTGCAGTGGAATTAACCTGAAGATCTAAAACCTTCTCAATAACTTCATCCCAAAAGTCAAATTACTCTTTACAATTGTAGCTACTCGATTAAATGTATATATGACAACATGGAGATTAAAATGTGTTAATATGTATTCTTTCGTAGTAATTAATATAACTGGTAAAGTTATTTGGTAATAGTGTAATTAGCACTTGGCCTTCTTAGTTCACTTCCCTCACTGTCCTAAAAAATGCATGTGAAACTTACTATTTAATACTATGACATAATTTATTCTATAGTTGAATACGGAGCATATTTTGGAATACAACTTCAACTCATTAAGATGTAAGTACAATAATCAAAATGAAATATAATAATTTATGATTTGAATTTCACAAATAGCTGTCTTCTTTTTAGGTACATAGGTATCAAATTTTAATTCATTTCTTGCTGCCTTCCATAGGTTTTGAATTTATATTGAGAGAACAATGTGTAGAGAAAAGTACATGTATACACAAAAGATGTAATTTATTGTGAGCACACTTTTTCAAACTATTATCCTGAAACTGTTTTATAGAACTAAATAAAGTATAGCTATGTTAATTTTATATTTCAGATGTTAGCAAAACAATCCAAGGTTATAATTAAAATTTGCAACTTTCCATTTACCAAATTTAAATATTGCACTGCAATTAGTTATAATTTAAGCATGATTGTGTTTTTAACACTATTGTGTTCAAAGTGGCGATCATATGAGTTCTGCTGCTGGAAAGCTGGGAATCAGATGCTAAAAAATTACTACTGTAACAATAAACTTAATTCACAAATATAGACAGGACTCACAAGTTGCTTTATTACTGCATCCATAATTCCTGACTTCTTGACTAAGCAGAAATTCAAACTGGCACAAAACAGTTTTGCTTTACCAAAAAGAGCTAAAAATTTCAGCATTTAGCTTACTGGGAGGAATAACTATGATTTGGGCAATCCCAGTTTAAGCTTTATATAATCTGTGATGTAAAATAGTAAAATTTATTCTCTTTCATGCGATAACTATATTCTTTAAAAAGATCATCAGGTATGTATACAAGTTTATGTTTGCTATGTTGCACAAGCATATTTAACTATCATTAAGTGTAATCACTGCCTGAAAAGAGTCCATTGACAACTATAACAAAACTTGTAAACTGTGTTGATAATTAGAGTTGACAAATTTTTGACAATGTACTTACAATTAAAATTGCCAAAACACATTTTTATATATATAGATGGATCAATTAAAACCAATTCTATGATTCAGTCAGACCATAATTATGTGAGTTTCTCTAATGTTTTACAGAATGTCTTATTACAAATTGTATTATTTTAAAATTAGATTTCGAATACAAAGCATCCCATAATTCAACTCCTAATTTATAATGATTTCCATACTGTAAGTTTTAATGTTACACATGTATAGTGAATAATAAACTGGAATTTATTGTAACCGTTAATTTTCTCTTAACTTACTAATACCCAGTCTTGCTTTCTTTTTTTTTACTAGTATATGAATTGTGGCTTACATTTGGACAAAATGGAGTCAAGAACAGCAAACATTGTCAATAGAGTGGATATGGTGAGTAGTTTGGAAGAATTTGGAACATTTCTCTATTGTTTGAATAATACATTTTAGCAGGACTAATACATTGTTGAAATTTCACTGAGTTTACAATAAGCAGTATATATATTTCTATTGTTTGAATAATATATTTTAGCATAACTATTACATTATTGAATTTCACTGAGTTTACAATTAGCTATTACAATTAGCTATCACTAGTACCCAATACATATGCTGAAAAAGCAAAATGAAAGATCTAAGACATAGACTTACAAATAGGACAGTTCATTCAAATTATTAAATATTTTCTTTTTCTTTATCTTGTTCAAAATGTTTACTCAGTATTCATTCTATAGCTGTTCAAAAAAATTGGAATTAGTATTTCTATTAAGAAGATAAAAACTTTGTCAGCCATCACCAACTCCCTAGAAGGATTTGAAGACATCTTTAATTTGTTGAAAGTGTTTAATGGTTTACTACATAAACAACAAAGGAAGATCAAATACGATGTTGCTATTCTAATAAGGTGATTATGTTATAAAGACTCGTTCCTACGTACATATACTTTTTAACTACATATAAATAATTAGTTATCTTGTAGTAGAATAAATTCCTTTTTTGAGACATTTCGGTCTGTGGACCTTCTACATTGCATCATATCATGCAATCACCCTGTTGTGCTTTCTCAGTTTTACTGAAGAAGGTCCATGGACCAAAACATCCTAAATAAAGGAAATTATTCTACTACATGAAAGTTAAATAGTTAAGGTGAATATATTAACCAGCAGTTGTACTTAAATACTAAAAAGTTGATCATAAATTTCAATATAATTGTCTATTACAATACTTAGTTTACCAAAATTATTTCAAAATTTTTTTTGGTATTAACAACTGCAAAATATTAACTAGATCAATATTCAGAGTAAATTTCATTCAACTAATAAGTTATAAAGCAGACATGATAATGACTAATTAGTTAAATGAACTTGATGAGAATTATCAGCATTTCAAGGTGTAGCTAAAATCAGTGAAGCAAAATTAGTTACTTTATGTTTGAATATAAGAAAACCAACTTATCTGAATCCAGAAAGGAATAGCACAGCAAGCTATTGTACATGCACATTTGGTCATACATAAAATTTCAAATATACAATTAGCTCTCAGAAATTTTCAAGTTAAGCTGCAAAGTGTTTTTATGCTCCAGTAGTCTTTCCAATCCTTAGAAACTATTGCTCTAGTTAACAGTTATTCCAGATGTTTACATTTTAGCAATTATGCTATCCCAATTTATTTATTATAGTGACTATAGCAGACCTAAACAGCATGACATTCACGGAGTTGCATATGTGTCTGGTGCTTGCAAGAAGCGCCACAATGGCCTAGTGGTATCAGTGAAGGATTTGTCTTCTCCACACATTGCCTCGGTAATGGCACATGAACTGGGGCATACACTCGGACTGAAACATAATGATGGTAACTCTACTAGTAATTTTTTATTAGATTTTCAATTTTGTTCTATTTAGCATCTTCATTGTTGTACTAGAGCATTGCTGCCAGGTCCCTGGAAGATGTATTATGGATGCTGTTATTAATTCAGGATCTCATTCTGAATGGAGCGAATGCAGTATGAGTAGTCTACGAAAAAATATACAAAGGAAGGATTTTAGATGTCTGTTCAATTTTTTCAAAATTAAAGAAGCCTTTATACTTACAATAATAGTGTCACTACATTGTAATAATTGTATATATTATTTCTGATTATATTAATTACCAGTCTTCCACACAACTAAATCATCAATAATATATCTTAGCAGCTTCATATTTTGGCAATAATCATTTTGCATTTTATAGAAGTTTTGTCTTCCTTCATCACTATTATTTCACTTACAATTAGAAAAACTATTATAAATGTACATATAGCATGATAATATTATGTTACCTATAAAGTACAGACAAATACAAGAACGATTGATTTAATAACAAACTGTTTGTGTGTTTTTTTCAACTATAACATATTGCTACAGACATACTGAAAGTTCCTCTCACTCACACAGCAAACTAATTATATTGTTCCAAATATGCTCAATAGGAACATAATTTCACATTCTATTGAAGTCCTAAGCTGGTTTACCGTTTAGTATTTTTCTGTTCATGTTTTAGTCAATCCAAACTGAAAGCAGAATAGTAGCTGGTTTAATTATAGTAATTATACATAATACACTTGATTTGTGATGCCAGAAATTTATATAGCAATTTTTTCTGTCAATTGTTCCAATATTGTAAGCTATTTAAAACAAAACAAAAATACAGAAACAATATTAACAGTAAAACATGTGTAGACATAATATGAGCTTAATATAGAGCAAATGTTTTCAAGTGTTTATTAGCCATTTATATACACTGGTCCTTTGCCATTTATTTCGATATCTGTGGGAAAAAAAGAACTAAATAACCAAAAATATAAAATTTTAGCATTTTAGTAACTTTATTAATAGCTCACAAAATAGTTTGCATGTTTAGCATATAAAATGGCCTGCATGCACACTAAGATTGATGTTTCTGCTTTCTTATTCATTATGTGGACTCCTACCATGTTTATTAGTAAAAATAATATGGAGTTGAAATTGTGGTCTGGAGTTAAGTGTAAATTTGGACTTACAAAAGAATAAATTAAGAGGAACATGAATGCTGAATTGCCAAAAAAAATTCGAATATAAACATAATACCACAGAGAATTACGCCTATTAGTTTTAACTAGTTTAACCATTGGTTTTTGTCTTCTCAATATTATATCAATTACCCCTAAGGGAAGTTTTTAATTTTGACCCGTCCTAAAGGTATCTAATTTACAGTGTTGCTATTATTAATTTCATTGTGTTGCTTACACAGCCCATATTATATGTTTTCTCCCATATTTGAATTCAAGTACAGTAGACCCTCAATTATCCGAACACCTCAGGACTGAGGGTTGTTCGGATATTTGAAATGTTCAGATATTCGAAATAAGTCATTTTGAATGGGGTCTTAATCTCTTATCTATTTAATCCACAGCAAAATTCCAATGAATATCATTATAATTCCAAAAAATGATGTTCAGATTAGTGAGAGTTCGGATAAACGGGGTTCGGATAACTGAGGGTCCACTGTACTGTAATCTAATTGGTTATTTAACTACTGATTTTGGAACATCTAACCTTTCCTTTTCTTCATCCTGAGAATTTGTATTAGTGAAAACACTATAACTCCAATAAGCGAAAATAATAGCACACCAGTTGATATAGAAAGTACAATTATAATAATGTCTGAAAGAGAAAGCATATTAAAAGCATTACTATTATATCTTAGAATGTGATTACTTACCTTTGAAATCCAACTCAAGCCCTTTGTTTAAATCTGCATAATAAGGTAACTCATTATCTTTTACTCAAAACAATATATATAAAAAAATACTTTATTTTTTCATGCTGCCTATATGCCTAAGGAAACTATGTAAGAAAAATTGGCCGAACTATCCTTAGTTACGTGTTATTTTGAAATTTATAATAGTGTAAGTATCAGAGTAGTTATTTAAATTAATGTTAGCAGATATCAATTGATAGCCCTATTAAAGTCAAACCTTGACTGGAATCTGGAGACTGAAGCAAAGCTTCAACAATGTGATCTAGAATTAAAAAAGATAATAAAACAAATTATTAATTAATAAAAGCGGGTTAATCACTTGTCCAAAAAATCAAATTTCCTACTGTCCACACTGTAAAATATGTACCTATCCTACAACTATCCTATGTAGGATAGATATAGTATAGATACATTTCCTACAGTGTTGGACATGTAGTGAATAATTTTTTAATAACTCACTTGGTAGAGAATGTGTAAGATTAGCTCCCTCGTCATTTTGGTGCAGGTAAAATATGAGGCTGTAGTTGCTTCGTTCATTCCTTTCAGTGAAATGTGTATTCTCCAATGTAAATTGCACTAACTGGTTGCCACCTGCATACATCTGAAATGCCTGTAACATAGCAACACTGTTGTCTCCTAGTACTAGCATTGTGAGGTTTCCTTCTTGATGTTCGCACAAATCTGGTGGCTGAAAGAAAGCATAAGGCGAAGACATTGGTTTAGTGTTGCATAATAAGTTCACTGAATGTCTGAATGCATACAGACGTATTGGGCCAACTTGGCCAATTAGTATGAGCATTAGATTAGTATTGAAATAATTATACATATCTTACCTGCACTGAAACCATTAATTGTCTTTGTGAAGTTTCTACTAAAAAACTGACATTTCCAAATACACCTGGAACTGTTGAAGTACAATATTATAGTGAAAAATAAGTTCTAACATTACACTACACATGCATGAATTTATAGTCCTTAGTATACTTATTTCAATAGCCAGTAAATAACACTATATAATATATTATTATCAGGTCCTCTTTGCACACTAAATCATTTGTACTGTTTTCATGAGACTATCATGTATTACAGGGTGTCTACCTAATTACTACATACAAAATGGCATTTTTAATTCTTTTTTGTTATCATTACAAATACTAATGAGTTGTAACTATTATTTTAAATGTTGTAATTATTCTATCATGCTTTGTTATGTATGGTATTAATGAGAATGGTAGAAAACATAGTACAAAAAAAAATCATAGTGTTGCACCACAACAGAGCATTTCCAGTAGTAGCTATAATATTAGATTCACATATTCATGTTCACTATTGTCTAACAGCTGCTATTAATTTCACCTCTAGGTAATACAGTTGAAGAAACAGACTTTTCGCTCCAGCCGAGATCACTGACTGCCCTTCCGGTGAATGAAATAGCCTGACACGAGTCTCTCACTTCATCTTGGATATGGTATTGATATTCATAGCTTTCATTCTGCAACTTAAATAGTTAATCTGAGTCACTTTATTACCCATATTAGTAGAATACACTAAGTAAAAAACATTTAGTAATTATAGCATAATTATTATAATTTGCTCATTTGGAAAAAAATTAAATCATAGCATAAAAAACAATAGAAAAAAATGCATTCTTGCATACATGCATGAAAATACTGTTGTTATAACAAGTATCTTTTGTTATACTTCAGGTTGTTGTTTTGTTTTTTTTTAAATGACTTGAATTTTTATATGTTTTATTCTAAATTACATAATTATATTATTTGTTAGTATTACTTCAAGTTTTGGTTATTTGAATAAATAGACTTCATGTTGATTTGTTCAAAAGCTAAAGTACAATGTGACATGATTATTGTTTGCATCATAGAACCTCATAAAGCAAGCAAATTTTTACAGTGTTTATAATTTATTATATACCCTGCGATATTAAGTGTTTTTTTTTACTAAAACTTACTCTAGTGTAACTCTTAGTTAATAACACTTCTAAATAAATTGTACATATAAAAATTCACATACTGGAAGTTGTTGAGAATCATATCCATCCAGATAGTTACTTGATTTAAACAATTGTGTTTGTTAGTGTTAAATAATCACAATAATATACTGAAAATGTTAAGGTAGTGTGATATTAATATTATCCAATCAGAATTAACCAGAGATTTAAGTTTATAATAAATGTTTATTAGCACATTCAAAGTAAAAGAGTATGTCAACCCCTATAATTAGCTAGTTAGATACTGTTTAACTCTATTTAATAATAGAATAACTACTCAAGCTTTCAGACTCTGAATCGTACTTTGTCCAGGAAGGGGGTGACAGTGTTACAATCAAATCAATACCTGGGATTCCATGCTGAATCTCTCACTGCCAGTAGAGTCTGATACTGACAGGATATAGTGGGTGATATCGTATCCAGCCCAGGTGAATGGTGTCTGCCAGGAGAATGTTATAACATTGTTGGAGATGTTTTGTGAAATGGATGGTGCAAGAGGCGGTCCTACAAACGAACCACAAAACAATTTGGCTATATCGTGTGAATGCTGTCCATTGTATGAATTGCAGCTTCAGATTACACATGTTAATGCTCAGGTTTGTATTCTCTGTAACCTAATTCCATCCTATTCTAATACTACCAGCAACACATAATGTGGCAATGTTCTTGTAATCTCATATCTTCATTTAAATAATCAGTGGGAACAATAAGGGTGGGGGGAAGAGTGAATAGAAGATGTGTATAGCATGTGTAGAGGTCAGCAGCTTGTTTATAAAGACTTAATGTGCCATGTAAATCAGTATACCAATCTCATCTGACTCTGCATAAGTGCATTGATGAAATAAAAATAATTTTGTACATGTCTTAAAAATAGAGGAAAGTGTGGAATGAAACTACATTTTTATCAAGTGTTTCATTACTCAAGATTAAGTCTTACATGTGCAGTTTTAGTATAGATAGGTTATACCATAAAAGTGGTGAATATATGATGCTTTACTTCAAAGCAGTCAAATATAATGAGTGTCTTGTAGGTTGATGTGACAAAAAATCTGGATCTCTACCAAACTTAAAAATTGATATCTGACAAAAAAAAATAAATGTTATCACTAAGATAAAGCTACGGTGCCACAGTCAAAGTAAAAAGTATTGGGAAAGATAGCAGCATATCCTTCAACAGGTCTGAATTTATGTTTAGTGCTGGTAACTCATAGTAATGAGGATGATGATCTCGATGAAAGTTGCACACACAAAGTACCACCATGCTTATGTTGTTTAATATGTGAACATTTCCTGAAAGTCATTTAGAACAGATGTGGTGCCAATTTTTCTGAATTAGCTGTTACCATCAGATCAATATAAATTGCTGTGCCTCTACTGGTGATTTAAAAGAGTTTATTTGATGAATTCATACAAACTCAGTTAGTGCCATCAAGTAAAAAAAATTAATTCTGAGCTATATACTAATCAAATGTCAGGACTAAGTGACTTGGCTAGAATTTATTGAGACAAGTATAACATATTGACAAAGTTCATAAATACTTACACACTTGTAAAATTAATACCTTTAAACTATCTCAAGTAATAACTGAATAATAATCCCCTTCCATATTCATTATAATGAATAACATCCATATGTTTTATTGTATAGTTCCTATTGTGCATTAGGACAAAGCAAACATTCTGCAAATCTATGTGGATAAAAGTATGTGTGTCCACTAGTTGACATGTTTCTTTAAGTTATAAGGTTATACTATTGGTAGCACTGGTAGCATAGGTAGCACTGGTAGCATAGGTAGCATAGGTAGCACTGGTAGCACTGGTAGCATAGGTAGCACTGGTAGCATAGGTAGCACTGGTAACATAGGTAGCATAGGTAGCATAGCACTGGTAGCATAGGTAGCACAGGTCGCACTGGTAGCATAGGTCGCACTGGTAGCATAGGTAGCACTGGTAGCATAGGTATTAATATCACTGGTAGCTTTATAGTCAAATATTTAAGATGACATGACATTTGAGGGGCCCACCTTTTAAGAATTACATGATTATTTTTATTCTATAAAAGAAGCTGTAATGGAACGAAGATTCAATGTAACTGGCTCAAAGAAATTGTTAATAAAGTAGAGCTAACTGTTTAGCACTTACTAAGTCTAAGAAGCCGATAGTTTATGTTATGATTAAAAAAAATTCAAGTCTATAATATCTCAGCATCAATGACTTGAACTGTTATTGCAAAGCACTTACTCTACCAAAAAAAACTGTTGTTGTATCTTGCTGGTTAATTAATTTTAAAGAATTAATGGCAAAAATGAAAATATTGATAAGTTGCTGGATGTAATGGGAACATGTGAGTTGCTAAATATTTTTTAATATTACTGACAATATACATCATGTAGATGTGCCTCAATCAATGTATGTCAGTCATGTGACCCAGTCTATCATGACCTTATATTATGCACACTACATGATTGTACATCAGGTAAATAATATATTTTATCACAACATATCAGTCGAAGTGACATAGCTGAAATAAATTAAACTAGACATGAGTCAGCAGCGTGAATAATAATAAATAAATGATATTCATGGCTAGTGATTGTTCAAGAGTGTTGACTATACAATGAGACAAGATTCATGAGTTGCAGTAAAATTCCATTAAGACATTTAAAAATGGTTTTTTAATGGTTTAACATTTGTCTGTGGGTGAATAAATGGCTCCAATAAAAAAAAAATTCCTGATTATGTTATAATTGCAATAATATGCTACAAAAATATATTTTGTAAGTCCATTTCACTGCACAAGTAAGCTGAGCAAACCTACTCTCTATTGTACTATTAATTCGTACTGCATTGTTTTACTAGTAAACATATCAAATTTTGCTTGTAAAAACTATATAAAAGTATAATGACATTGTATAAAATTGTTTTTTATATTAAAGTAGTTTATAAGAAATCAGTATAATATTATTTCGACTGTGTTATAACTCAATACAAAATATGATGTAATTCTTTAATAATGTACTTATAAATAGCACCATTATAATGTTAATGCTACAGGAAAAAGTTAGAGTGGAATTTATAGCTTTAGAAAAACACTGTATATTATAATAATACAATACTATATCTATCAAACAATTGATATATGAATTGATTATTAAAAATGTGTGATAACTGCAGATGTTTTGGATTATCTATTGTTCATATGATCTAAAATTATCACCATTATTATTATTACTCAACATTAGTCAAAATTTAAGGCACATATTACAACTTATTCCAACTCAGAGGTATTGCGCTTTAACTAAATTTTATTAAGGTCATATATGATATTACATATTCACTAGTTGGTTATACATCATAGAAGCTTATTATATCTAGCATAGTTTCTTTACAAGGAATTAAATTTATACTATAACCATTTAATTGTCATTAGATGTATTTTCTCTCTTTCACAGGCTTTTAAAAAAAACACAGAATTAAAAATAATTGATTGCCAGCGGGAATCGAACAGGGACTGCTTGCATAACGCACAAGCGCTCTGCCACTGAGCTACAACAACCAGCCAGCAAAAAACCACTCCAATTCTATATTTATACTGTTAAGTAGTGAACCATAGAATAATTATATACATCTCATATATTACCTATAATATATAAATAAGCTGTTGTACTGAATTCAGCAGATGCAAAGTCGATATATTTGCATATGAAGCTAGTGGCATTATTGGTAACTGTGGCTTCTACGTTCAATATAGAAACAGGTTCTTCCTTGTGGTGATATATTCTCCTCTTTCTCATAAACTCTATTTCTTCATTACTGGGGTCGTCATAAATTTCAAAAATCATTGGTGTGGCAGGTTCATTCATTACCCATACTAATTCATCAGCATCATAACCATTAACACTACACTTGAATGTGGCATTTCTACCTAGTGTTGTATATACCGTAATAGGGTGAACCTCTACGGTACCTAAAACACAAAAGAGAAATAATACAATTTAACTTTCCATCAGCTAAAGTTTCATATTAAACTTGTCTAAACTAACTTCATTGTGTCATAATCATGAGACATGAATGATTAAACAACCTGTGGAAATAAATCACTCCTACTGCACACTTACTTAACACAAGTTGTGTGACTTTTAGGCCAACTAGTAAACAGTATACCAAGTTTGAGCTCATTTTGACTGAAAATATACAACTGTGAATAGAGTAAATGATACACTGACTGAATTATTATACCAAAACTGGCTCCTTTATAGTTGTCACTAGACTATCACCCTCCACCCCTTTCATGTCTAACAATTATCTTTGCATTCATAGTCTATGTGGTGACACGTTCCTTTCACTATTCATGCAACCACCCATTGAAGCATAACCAGAAGCCTTTTGTTATGGATTTGTGAGATACAAGTTAAACAATCTATCCAGTAAGTTTGACTTCAGGTACTTTGTGGTTTAGACAATTTTTAGCCAGTTATTCAAACAATTATATTTATAAGCTAGCTAAATCAAATCTGAACAGTTATATCATTCCTTCAAGCGTTCGATTGTCCATTTAATTATTTATTCATGTATTTATTCCTCTGACCCTTCATTCTTGGGTTCATTCATTCCTTTTATTTATTCAATAATTCATTCATTCATTCATTCACGCCTATCTACATTCCTTCATTCATTCTTACCTGCTTACTCGCATAGCCTCAACGTTCGCATTGGCTGGATATTTTCAGAGGTAATGCGTTAGTTGAAATGAGTGCTACAATCGTTCTGTGATGCAAGTCGGGCTAGCGTCACCGGTGGCAATGTTTCTCTAGCGAAAAAAGGATGAAACGAAGGATGAAGGCAATATTATTTACTTTATTTGTCTACTATTCCACAGGTACGCCATTTTAATAACGGTAGATTGAATAAAATATTAATATATTTCCTATGTAAGCAACTTAAATATAGCGTGGCGATAAGCTAGTTACCTAAAAAAAATTGATATAATCCATTAAGACAATGTATTATTGAAGTCAGCAATAGATTCAATTACATTGTGCTTTTAAAACTTTTGGTGTCAATGTGTAAGAAATACTTCTAGAAAGATCTACTAGGAAATTGCTTTAACTAAGTAGTCACATTGTGTGATGCTATACCTGACTGTTAACTTATATTGTTCATCATTCCTTTGTTCATTGACTCCTCGTTTTTTCATTATTTTAATTATTCCTTCATTCTTTTCGTTATTTCATTCATACATTTATTCTTTCATTCCTACACCATATCAATTTATATAATATGATGCATATGATATAGTTTAATTACCTTTTTATTTATAATTTATTTATTTGTTTGATTTTGTTTTCATTCATTCATTCATTCATTCATTCATTCATCCATTCATTCATTCCTTCATTCATTCATTCATTCTACTTCTTCAAAAATTATTATGCATTCTGAGTTGGAAGTATAGCTTCACAGGATTACAGCTTGACACTTATATGAAATCGTACTCTGTAAATAGCTTTAGCAGATAAATGATATAAAACATAAATATAATTATATATAATTATTACATTGATTTAATGTACATTGTACATTTTTCCGTGAGAATTTCATCATTACGGTAGCAGCATTCAACCATATTGAACACTCCATATTGAATACTCCAGCACAATTGTGGGTAGTTCTGGACATCCGTATTTTTGAAAGTACGGCAGAGTTACGCCTAAACGACAAGGCTAAGAAACACAACAGTTTCACTATTTAGGAGGAATATCACAATGTACAATAAACAAATTATTACACCCATCATACAGTAATATGGGGGTTACAATTTACTCTTATGCTTATATTTTCACTTGAAATATCAACCTCTACATATTGCGCCCTGACTGGTGCAATAATTATTAAACATTAATATGAAACTATCTTTATGGCTATTTTCCTAGAATTTTTAGTATCACTCAATTAAAGCACATGAGTAGTATGTTCCCTATCCCTATTATTAATTTTAAAGCATTGGTTGTAACACAATACATGATTTGTAGCTATTTCATATAATATAATATAAAAAATAGGGTAATACACTAATTAGCCTTAATTTAGTTAATAGAAAAAGAAATAAACATGTAGTATATTTAGTAATATCACTTTTAACTACTAATGTAACCATTACAGCTCCTTTAGCAAGAGTGTGAAAAAAATAGGCTATGTATAATATTTACAGGGGTGGATCCAGCTCTGATGACTAGCAAGGGGTCCTCAAATAATAGTTTGGCCAAAATGTATGTAATATAATATAAAGTACAGAAATGATTTTGACTTATCCACAAATAAATGAGCTTGGATTTGTTGTATAAATATAATTGCCTGTGTTGGTACCCTACATCTTAATTGTTCATTTAAATAAACTGGGAGGGATGGGCCTCAGCCTCCTCAGCTTTCCCCATACCCCCATCCCTCTGCCCCTGGTCTATCTCAGATAGATGCCTGCTATATCTTGTTTCAACTTACATAGCTTCTGAATTATAGGTTACTCAAACCATGATTCATTCTCTACCATTGTCATTCAAGGCAGAGATATACAGGGGATTCCCCCCTGATATACTTTTATCTCAGATAGATACCTGCTATATCGTGTTTCAACTTACATAACTTCTGAATTATAGGTTATTCAAGCCATGATTCATTCTCTACCATTGTCATTCAAGGCAGAGATATGCAGATACGGTTCAAAGGAGGAAAAATTTTGCAGTGCAAAAAGGATGGAGAAGAAATCGTAAATGAACGGGTAACCATAGTGAAAAATACAATGTATATATCTAATATTGCTCTTAGTGATGACGGTCTGTATACTTGCAATCTAGAACATAAAAGAAAAATAACTGTTGCCAACCACACGTTGATTGTTCCTGGTTAGTTTACAGTATTATATTTATGGAACACTTGTGCCCAACAAAATAGGTAGATACTATTTCTCTATTAGAACAATATTATCATTATTCAACACTATACAAACGGCACATTCTGTACTTATGGCAAGGTTTATATCAGAAGGCATCCCAATACAAAGTTGGAGGGGAGCATAGTGTCAACATAACCATAAATTGAATCCTTAATATTAACTGAACTAATAAGTAAAAGTGTTTATAAAGTCATACAGGTAGTGAAAATTAGATGTAAAAATCTTTGATCAAAAGTTTAAAATTAGGATTTAGTCAATTAAATTTTTTCATTTCTTCCTATGAATTCCTTAGCAATGTCTGTCAGTTCAGAGTTGTCTAATAAGTCTTCATGAATATCCATTAAGTGCTCCGCTTTCATCAGGACCACCAATTCTTCTACAAAAATCCAAGAAGCCTAAAAACTGACTATCCATAGCAACATCAGTAAACTATTAACTCTGTTCTTCTGTAGCTAGTCCTTATGCAGCTTGCTTTATTATTAGGCAAATATCGCAAAGTTGAAAAGAATCGTCAGTGAGGACTCCCCCAGGCAATTATCAACTTGTTAAAATGAGAGTCCAGTAGAAATGAAATAAATGTGGTCAGGAATTTACTTTAGCGAACAGAAGTAGCGGTTAGTAATAATCTAGAATGTTGATTTATTGTGTTTCAGTGAGTGTAATGAGGACAATCGAGATTATATCCAATATTACAGTATTCTACCAGGCAGAGACTAGCTTTAAGAGATCATGATGAAGGTGAAAATAAAAACTGACATAAATCTAGTAGCAGCTGGTGCAGTAAAGCAATAAATTTACTTTATTGTGTTTGTTTTTTTCTGAACAGCTATTCAATTTTTTGTTTCAATTACCAATTTATATGGTAATAAAAAATTATAGTAAAATATCGATACCTTAATTAAAATGATACTTCAACATACACATTGTATGGCCTGACCAATCAAAATGAACTTCCTACACCCCTGATCAACTTTTAACTGAAAAAAATACTTCATTATAACCATTTCTTCCAGATTTAATCGGCATAGTAAAATCTTACAGGAATCACTGACAAGTGTAATAGGTGGGGGGAAATCGCATAATTAACTGTTGCCACTATTTCAATTATTTTCTTGTTCCTTTACATTCATATTGCTCATTTTGTAGTAAAAGATCAATCCAAAATATCTCCCACTAGACAGCACAAACTCCCTGACCAAACAGCCTTTATTAACTGCGACTCAGCAGTTCCACCTACATGGGAATTTGATGAAGAATCATTGAAGGCGCATAATATAGAAAATCAAGGATCGACGCTGAAAATCACTGATTTGCAACTAGACAATGGTGGTGTTTACGGGTGTACTGGTGTAGATTCAGTCACTAAGAAATACTTCCATGCCATTGCATATTTGCATGTACTAGGCAAGTTATTGGGTATGCAGTGGGCTTTAAGATTACATTCAGACTCATAATCATGGCTGTGTTTTCCCACTATTAATGAGCAGATCAAAGCAAAATCAAGCCAACTTTTGTAAGGATTGAAAGAATGCTTGCTTTGAATATTACATGCAAGTCTAAATTGACTGAATGGAAATTTCATATAAAAAACAGATTGCCTATAAATGGAGGAAAAAGAAAATTGTCTGAAAAACGTAAATATTGCGAAAAATTGCCTGAAAGTGTCCATGAAAAGTTTTCAAAAAAAGAATCATGGCTGGAAATTCCTCATCTGAAGCTTACTCACACTGGAGAATACTATTGTTCTGGTGTTGCACCTTCTGGAAGAGTGTTTGTGGCACGATCAAGAGTTATTGTAGAATGTAAGAAGTGTCAGTTTTATATGCTCATACATAATATTCTTTATCATTCACTTTAATTGAACTTGGTTGATTTAGTCAATGTGTAGTTGGGATAAGTGTAGGAAAACATATATGTGTGGAGTTTGGATTACTGTCATGAAAGTACTTTCGCTAGAATTCTCTTGTGATGAACCTCATGTGGCATTAAATATAACCATGTTGAAAATTCAATGATGAATAACTGCTGTTATTGACATCATTATAAATGATTAACAAATTTCAAAAGTTATATATTACAGGCTGTAATATGTAACTTTGATATTATCATAAGAGAAACACTGTAGAAAGAATTCTATTTTTACCTTTTTCTTAATTGTATTCATCCCATTATTTGTACTATTTTCATTGAGTAGATAAATCAAAGAATCAAATAGTCTTCCCAGGACAAATATATACCATAGTAGGGAAACAGGTGCAGTTTCAATGTCTGTCATTAAATACAGTCTATTGGAGATTCTATGATAGCCATTTACCCCCAAATGCAGAGGAATTTAGGGATATTTCTAAAAATGAATATTATCTAACTATAAAAGATGTTCAATTATCCAATGCAGGCAATTATGTGTGCCATGCAATGATTTCCGTAACAGATTATGTATATTATCATGCTATGTTGGAAGTAGCTGGTAATTAATTACTAGAAAATAGCTAGAAATACAGTAAATTAGCAACTCCTCTGCACATTCAATTTGAATATATTCTTAACCATATTCTGTATCAGAGATTATTATATAATTAAGGTACATTGTAGCACATGAAATCAATGATAAAATAGTGTTGATACACTAATTAAATTATCCTTCATTTCTTACTTGCAAAATTGTGTACATAGGGGAGCTAAGGTGGCAAGCCCCTCACCCATCTCTCCCTGTGAACCAAGTTAATTGAAAAAAAAATTATAGTGTACAAAAAGTGCCCATACTGGGAATTTTGTTCGCAGGAAAACTGTAAATACAGGAAACTTATGTTATTCAAAGATGTGCAAATTATTTTTCACTAGTACCTCTGCCATACAGTGGGGCCTCACTATTGCAAAGTAAGAATGCAGTAGCACAATTTATCTTGCTCAGCTATCATTCTCTACCATAGTTAAGGATATACAAGCTTCCCTCTCCTACTTTCTTTGTTCTGAACTATGTAAGCTTTTCTTATCCCCCACTTTTCTTTCTTCAGCTCTTTCTTATTGAGTCATGGAGTCCTTTTTCCTTTGTCTACCTATCCTGCTTCTGAATCTCTATATCCTACTATCACGATTGTGGACTTTAGCTTAAAAACTTTTGCTCCTTTTTCGTACTTTGGCCTTCCTTTTAAAACTGACCCCCTGCCCCCCCCCCCCTCCCCCCGCTTTTACTCGTCCATTCCACCAGGTTTTTTAAGTTCAATTAATCGCTCGCATTTTTTCCTTCTCTTCCGTTCTTTTTAAGCCTGTGCAGTCTTTCCTCCCGAATCCACCTGCGTTTTTTTGTTACAATTAATCGCCGTTTATTTTCTCTACCGTACTTTAGCCTGCCTTACGAAATCCATGCCGCATTTCCCAGTCTATTACACCGCTTTTTAGAATTAACCGCTTTTATGACGTAACGGCAAAGGTCACAGAGGTCAACGGTGAATCGACGGTGTTGTGGGTACAGCTCCAGTGAAGTCGAATATGTCAAGGCGACGGTGTTCTGTTTGGGGCTGCCATAATAGAAAAAGTAGATGCCCAGAAAACATTGAAGGAGAAAGACTGTGGAGTTGTTACTCCACACTATATTGAGAAGATGCCTTCTGATGTAAAAAGAGCAGTTGTGAATAAAATGAACGTTACTAGGAAGGATGCAGTAGGAGGAAAGTGGAAGCCAACAGCTGAATCTTGTATTTGTAACCTGCATTATTTAAACTTCAAGGGACCCACTAGCCATTTGTTACCCCAGTATTTTAAGCGGCCTCATGAATCTACAGTTACTTCAGCAAAAAGACGTATGTTAGTGCGTAACCGTGCTGATACTTCCTCTTTTCAGGTGGATGAAATTGCTTCTAATTTTACTGATAATGTTATTGAAGATATCTCAGATCAAGAAGATTCCCGTGTATTAAAAGCTAAAAATGTTGAGTTAGAGGCAAAGATACGACAACTAGAGTCATCGCTAGCTCAATCAAACGTCACTACAAAGATTAGACCCTAGTCTTTTGTCCCAATCACAATTACATATGTATACTAACTAGTCTTGGACAAGCTGAGTTTCGCTGTTTAGTGACTTGGCTATCAACAACATCAGTGAGTAGGAGATCAACATCCCCATATCCCACTTTACTATCTTCTGCAGAGTCTGCTTTAACATTTTCTCAGACCTTACTTCTAGTTTTGACGAGAATAAGGCAGAATCTAACACAAGGTGATCTTGCATTTCGCTTTTGTATCGATCAATCATCTGTGTCATGAATCCTTAATCAATGGATAACAATGTTAGCAAACGTGCTTGGTGGATTAATAGTATGGCCTTAGACTAACATTGGACCGGCAACTCCTCCTTATAACTTCCTCCCATATTTATTCAGCATCCAAGTAATTTGATCATCCAAAAATCATCTTATAGTGATTACAAAAGCCATATACTACTGTAAATTATTTAGTTGCTATAGATACTTTTACAGGAGTTTTTATATTATGTTTCAAATGGATTCTCTGGAAATGCACGTGATCGCTACAATATTGAACAAAGGGGTATTTTGGAGGTGTTTAAAACCAGGTCAGCGAATTTTGGCTGACAAAGGATACACTGCCAGAGATTTATTTGCTATGAAACAGTGTTTTCTAACCATTCCATCTTTTCTCAGTGGTAACAAATTTAGTGATGAACGAGAAGCATTGCAGTCAGGCACCATAGCAAGTGTTAGAATCAGAGTTGAAAATGCTATCAGGCGGCTAAAAGAATTTAAGATATTCACAGATCGTTTTTCTAATCGAATAAACGAACAAATTGTTGATGATATGATTGTTACAGCATGTGCATTATGTAATTTAAAAGAAAGACTAATTAATGTTTAAATGTTTATGATTCAAGTACTCTAGTAATTATTTCAGGACCTAATGTAGTGTAATAATATTGTTTCAGTTTGTCTTTTACCGTTACGTCATAATGCATATCGTCTATTGTGGCCACACTTTACCCGCCACGTGTGACGACGCTTTACCGTAGCGTTGGTGGCTCATGAATTATGCATGAATACACGCACCGGCGGCTATCACCGTTCACTGACACACAAGCGTGTTATCTATACGCTTATCTATACACTTGTGCGTATGGATATTCATAAAGACTAATTAGACAACTTTGAACTGATGCAACAAGGAGAAGATACTCCTGGTGTCCTTCAGGTGGTCAGGTACATGAGAAAATACCCTTACCTAGATTTACAGCAACAAATTTACAATTTCATCATGTTTTTTATAGCCCCTTACGTTAGTGCAAGTCCCAGGTTGCAGAATTTAAACTTCCAAGGCCAGTGTGAAAACCGTGAAGAGAAGGACAGAAGTACTAGAGTCTGTGAGAAGTATCATTAGTGGAAGTGACAGCAGTGCTCAGTTAGCTGCCAAGTCAAAGTCCTTTCACAATCTCAGAGAGAGAATCTCCTTCAGCAGGTCCAGCTCCCATTGGTAATTCCAGCAGATCATTCCCTGGCGATGAAAGCTGACCTGGCCATTCCCTGGGCTAAATTGAGAATACTTTGAAGGTGAAAACTAAATAATATGAAATCAACAATAATAAATAAATAATTAATAATAATAACAACAAATATACCTTGTAATAATGTGTGTTTTTTAGATGGTTCAAGGCCTTCAACATTTCAATCACCAGCGAGCGAAAGCAACGTAGCCTGGCCAAGGACTTAATAGGTTAAAATCTGAAGGCTGAGCGTGCTCCCTTCTCGTCTGATAAAGATGACATCAGAGCGGTGCCATTTGTGTATAGGCCAAACCTTATTTGCAGCCATAGCTGATACTGTAGACAAACATGAAAGCATAGTTGCCAACTTTCTAAAATGAAAAATCCGGATAGGCCACGCCCACTAATTAACCATCATGAATATCATTAAGATAGCATGAATATTGCTGAAAGAAATTAAGAGCCCGAGTGTTCCAGTCTGTGATTATAGAAGATAATGCCAGGGCTACGAGAAAATCTGCTAAGTCGTTGCTAAGCTTCGGCACGCTACTTCGCGTTGCTTAGGTTCAGAAAGCTAGCTATGGTATTTCCGTGAAAGACACCTACAGAGATGTCAGTAATGGTTGTGAGTCAAACAGAAATGGACATACATACACTATATTTTGACAAGCGGAAGTAAACAACAGAAACAACTGAATTTAGCTAATAATCTTGATCAGAAAGGAGTAATAAGTGAAGTTATGTGTCATTTCTTTGTTCTATTTGATACTTTCCAGGTCTATTTTTCGCTTGAGAACACCACTGACGTCCAACAGTCTACCAAAACAGCCTGGCTATTTATAGCTACTTGTGTTCCAACTCTGAATATCACTGAATAATCACTAACCTCCTTGAGAAGACTTCAGCCATTCTTGATTCACTCACCTGTACCAAATGATGAACTTTTGCTGTTGTGCTATTATTTCATACAACAATATTTTATTCTTTGTTTCAGTGTTTTCAACCAAGTTTATATGAAAAATGTTTTATAGTAACCACCCTTGTAGATATGCTGTACAGATAGCTATACCACTACACAAACCACTGATATCAAGCAGACTAACTTGCAGACTATTGTGTGCAGCTGTTGGCTAATAGTTATTAACCCCCTTTGTTGTAGGAATCGAGTATTTGGCGTTACGTGGACCTTAATAACGGGTACTCTATTTCGAGTATTTGACCGATAATTGGTTAACTCTATCAGAATTCCGGGAAATCCTATTGCAAACCGGGGATTTGGGAAAGGCTAAAAAAAAACGGTAAACCGGGAAAGGCTAAAAAATCGGGATAATCCCGGCAAAACCGGGATAGTTGGCAACTATGTGAAAGGTATGAGAAAAATTATATATTAATTTAAAATAAAACTAAATTTACCTATGGTACAGTGGTGGCCTAACATGGCATGATGGGGCAATACCGAGCAGTGAACTGTGGTTGAAGCTGGGTGGAGATAAAGGACATGGCAGTTTTAAATTGCTCACCCCAACTCCATAAAAGCAACTACAATGCTTTCGGTTTTCAAAGCTGGAGACTCCACCACTAATCTCCACACAGCCCTTGATATGTATCACGAACTTATCAAAGAAGCACAAGGAATGCAGATGAAGTAAGACATGATCTATTTTCCACAATTACTTACATTATTTTTAGGAGTTACACTGTCCAGCTTTTTCTATCTAGAGAGTACGAGTTTCTTTGTCGAATATATGGACTCAGTGGTGCCAGTGGTATGTATTCCTTCAAAGCACACAGCAAAAATATATTCTATTTTTTAATAGGTCGGCATAATTGCTTATGGTGTCATATCACTAGTGCAGAGTTGTCCCAACCTTTAGTCAAGAGCCGCTGTGCTCACTCCAGACTCTGAAAGATAATCATGGCCGCTTCATCCCGCAGGGCCATGGCAACCTCAAATTGGCCAAAAACTACAACAATGTAATTGGAGAAACAATTTTTGATATTCCGCTTGAAAACGTAAGAATTTATTCATTTTAAATAAAAATTGACTTACATTTTATATAGGTTTGCATACCTGGTTTGCATTTATCTTTGGTAATTTTCAATCGGTTATGGACCCTTTTGGAAACCCACTGCAAGCAGCTGGACTTCTCTCTGGCCACAGAAGGTGCTTCTACCCAGCAGTTTTCAGGGTGCTAGTACTGACACTCGAACAAAATGGTCCACCCTAAAGTTAGAGTTTAGGACATCTGTGCAATATGCTACAGTAGTTTCAGACTTGCTGACATACACCACGATATCCTTAGAAGATGTCACTGGTAGTCAGCTTCATCAGAGTCTGCTTGATGAGTTGGAAACAATCAAAATGAGAACGAAGGACTTGGTACATTTACGTAGTTGATATATTAGCAAAGCATTAAGGGTGGCCGCACATAGCAACGTGCACTGCCTGTAGATCCGGACATTAATTTATTCCCCACCAATACCCCACCATTTGATAATACGCGAGCAGATACTATCGCGCAGTAGTAGCAGAAGTATACTTTGCGAAGTTGTGGTGTTTTAGTTTAGCTTCTTGTTGTCTCATATCTGTTTACAGCAACTCTCCATACGTCGTCTGAGCTCACGCAGCAAGGTGCACCAGGCTGCCTCTCCTCCTCTAGCCGTTCTCCGGACTCTGCGCACCTGAACTCAAGCGGATGGATATACCAGGCTCGATTTCTGCGGAGCGAAGACTTCCCAAGCTGCGCAGATCTAATACCTTCACCTATGGCTATCTCCAATAAACGGCTCTCTCTTCTGACTCTCTTGTTATTGTTGTATTGATGTTTGTTTACTCTTGATATAGGCGGGCTCTTTTTAGAACCAATACAAACTAATTGAAAAAAAAATTGCTCGCGTACTCGTAGTACGAGATATGGGTGTGGGGCTATTTCTTAAGAATTGCGAGTGGAATAGAAGTATCCAATTTTGAATCATTTTTTCTTGGAATCAAATAATGAGAACGACTATATTTTTTGCCCACGTGTAGAACACAAAAAAAAGAAGGGCACCACTATTTGAATTTTTCAAAATCTTATAAAAGGAAAAAATGTAAATAAATCATAAAGTAATATTGAAATGGAAAAAAACTCGTTGTCTTGCCCTAGAGTATCGTCTTGGCTAGCGGCGTACAAAATTCTGGAGCTCCAACTTGCCGCACCGCTCCAAAAAGTTGTTTCAAAGTTTTACATCGGGGCCATGATATTTCCTTCAGATTCACTCCAAAGTCGGTGTGCCGTATCTTCGGCAGGTACTTTATCCTTTTAGTATAGTAGAGAAGCCCTGCAAATAAAGAAAGTAGCAGAATCGTGCTTAGCAACCAACCGGTAAAAATTGCGTGGGCGGTGTGCGGCCACCCTTAATGACTACTTATATAAAATAGGAATCTCAAGTTGCTAATATCGAGTGTCCTCAAAAAGAGATTTGACCACAAAAGGACCATACTACAGCAACTTGGAAAAAATCCTTGACCAGCTAATGTCAAGAGGCAAGCATACCTAGGTGGCACCTTTATTGGGAACCATGTCCACTAATTGCTCAAGGTAAATAGATTTCATACATGTGAATGAAAAAAAAAAAAGAAACATACTAAAAATATTTTGTACTGTTGAAACCTGATAGTATCACCATCCTGATTGACAGAATCCGGGCAGTCAGCATTCACCACCTATCCATAACTTCTTCTGTTGTGAAGATGGCCGATTTATTTACAAGGGCATTGGACCTCTTTGGAAACTGCCACAAGGGTTACAATTCATCTCATTGTATGGCTGAAAAAGATATTGATGACCTAGGTAACATTCCAAAATATTCTAGAACACATCATATTTACCTTTCTTTTTTAACCCTCTCACCGGCAGATTAAATTCAGTTATTTATTTTTTCTACATGAATAATGTTTAAAAATAAATATAAAATCAGGAGTTCAAAAAAGTACCTAGCAACCATATATCACGTGAAAGTACATGTATTGTTCAACATTTTTGATCAAATTTGGTTGCTTAGCAACAAAACACAAAGTGGTTTTGGGACCACAATGTAACTATATTATCATAACAATGTGATCTGTATGATTCCAGTGCAATATTAGCAATTGTTTGTGCGTGATTAGATATTTTTACTGCTATAATAGACAGTTATGTCAGCCAGCATTGCTGTTGCTCACTGATGACACCAGAGGAGGCGTGACTGTTTGCTGGGCAATAGCTGGGCAGAAGAACGTCAAGAATACAAGAATATTTTACTAACAATTCCAGTCCTCTGCACACACTCCTCTCTCTAGCCACATTCTTACTCATACTTTTCCTTTTTCATCTATTCAATACTTTGTCAACCTTTCTTCATGCTTTCAGCATAATCAGTATTACCATCATCTCAATATTCAGACCTTGCAGAAGTAGAGACTTCATCCTTTGAATGAATAGGAAGTCCAAAGTAATTCAGAGAGCAAAGGTGGCTAAGTCAAATCATTACTCATTGCTGGGAGTTTGTAAGAAAAGAGTTTACAGCTGTGACCAAATTAGCGCCATATTCCTGGGAAAGCTTTTGGGCATAATAAAACTTACCGCCATGTTCCCGGGAAAACTATTTCTTACTTTTTTCCTCCAATACTGCGTAAATAGCTGCTTTTCTTACCTGGAATATCAAGTTCCATATCCTCTTTGACATTGCTGCTGGTATGTTCGCTACCTACAGTGCTCTAGTAGCTCTCAAGTTGAAAACTAGTAGTTTCCTCAACCGGTAATGAAATGACAGCTTTAGCAAGCAAGTCCAACTCTCTATTCTCGACAGTAGTACCTCTGCGGCAGCTATATAGCTTCTGTACCCCTTCCCTATCATGTTCGCAGTCGAAAACGTCGTCGCAGACAAGATCCACCGCCTCAGTTGCAGACAAATTTATCGCCATTTTTCGAACTACCGTTAAGTGTATTTTTAGCCCGACTACATTAGTTACGTAGTAGCTATTTCTATTCTATAAATACATGTAATAGAACAGCACATTAGCCGTGCTCAGGACGCTGCAGCTAAGCTTTAGCGTTTATCGTTTAGGGGGGAAATATATTTTCCCGCCTATAGGCGCTTGTGCCGGTGAAAGAGTTAATGTCCTCCTTTGTTAGAGTCATATATCAGCCAGTTCCTGAAGTTTTACAGGGAAATGTTTCCTTCAGCTACCATTTGGTCCAAAATGCCCATATTGGAGGATCACGTTATTCCCTGGATTTGCAGGTGGAAATTGGAATCAGGATTGATGGGTGAACAGGGAGCAGAATCCATTCATGCCCATGTCATGAAGTTATAGAGGGTGCATCAGGGGATTCCAAATGAGCTGGACAGATTGAAATATATATTTAAGGAGCAGACGTTGGAGTCAGCACCAGCTCTTACCTCCCTAAGACCTCCAGCAAAGAAGAGAGGTCCATACAAAAAGAGACAACCACCAACCAAGAAGCAAAGGCTCTCTGACGACCAATAGCCACACTTTGAAGACAGCACATTTTAACATTATGTATTTCTTGTAGTTTAGCTATATACATACTCACCTGGCTGCCCATTGTGCTCTTGAAAACCGCATGTTAAAAAAAATCCATGGTACTCCTTCAAGAACAATATTAGCTGTTTATAACAAAATTGAGTGTTAGAAATGCTTCCTGCTGTATCTCAAGAAAAGTTCCACTAACCCCCTGTTAGCCTGGCAAACGTGGAGCTATTACCTCTGATAGCGCCTCAATCCCGCGGCCAATTTTTTTTTCCTTTTTTTGTCTGCAAGGCCCATTATTAGCCTTTAACATCCTCAATCTCACGTCAGTGATTTCGGTTTAATAGAATTGTGGGCCTTTTGTTCATTATGAGGCACGGTTGTTGCTATTGAGTTGCCAAAGGGGAAAAAATTGTGGGCGTGGTTAAGTGTCGTGTATCCCACTGAAATGAAACAACTGATTAGTGTGCGTTATTATGTCTTGTTGTTTTGGAGGACCTGGCAGTCCCCGATGACAGCACTACCATGCCCTGCACGGAACTATATAAATAACTTCGTTCAGTCAACGCGTGCATATGGTTTGTGTGAGTGTGTGTACCATTTGTCTAATTTACCGTTGTTCTTGTCTTTGTGGTTGCATGTCTTTGTGCATGTATTTAACAATATATACGAGAACTTACCTGCGCACGTGAGACAAGCCACCCTGGACTCTGGTGGTGTAACAGTGCTGGAGTAAGATTAGCCCAGTAACTGTGTGCCTAAGGACAGAGATTTCAAAACCCCTGCTCCTCCACACCAATACAAACCAATTGAAAAACAAATTGCTCATGTACTAAGTAGTACAAGACGTGGGGGCGGGACTATTTCTTAAGAATTGCGAGTAGAATTAAGGGTGGCCGCACATAGCAACACGCACCACCTGTAGATCCGGACATTAATTTATTCCCCGCAAATACCCCACCTTTTTTTTTCCCAGTAAAGTGTAAGTTATACAGAAAAGAAATATACAACAAGTTCAGGCTACACCGTCCAGGGAGGAGGGTATGGTGAGGAAACGGTGGAGCCACAGCGATGCATTGCCCCGCCATAAAGCAACTGCCACGCGGCCAAACAGGTGACTGGTAGTTGGGATGGAGTCAGAAGTGCCGTAGCGATTCTCCATGGCCCTGCTGATGTTGGTGATGGTGCGGATGGTGTCCTCAGCCAGCCTACCTAGTGTCTCAGCCACCAGAGGGACAAAGTCCGTCCCGGAAGAGCGGCATGCTGAGAGGTTGGGTGCAAGCTTCCTCTGCACACTAACTTGGAGGGCATGGCCAGGTGTTTGGGCAGCCTGAGCGATGGTGAGCTTCTGTAGCGGGTTGATGATAAGCACATCAAAGGCGGTCAGACGTCCAAGGCTCCAGCATGGAATAAAAATGTTGCCCCGGCGAGCCTGCGAGCCAGGCAGTAAGCCAGGGGTCTCCTTGGAGGGAGCAAGAGCAGCGAACTGAGCAGCAGCGTGGATGGCGTCACGGACAGCATTGTTACGAGCAATGCGATCCCTATTCCCCCCGTAGTCGACCTGGTGATCATCGTATGCATCAGCAGTAAGGTGGCATTCCGGGCAGGGGTATGACGAGCTGTAAAGGGGAACCCCAAGCCAGTAGCGCAGGCAGCATCGGAATTCTCGGTCCTAGAGATAGAGGCCGAGGGTGGTGGAGGGGATGAGATGATGTTCAGCCAGTCTCCGGCATGGGGGAGGCTAGAGGACAAGGCAAAGGCCCGCGAGTGGCAGGTGGGAGTCGAGTCAAGGAGCTGCTGGAAGCAGGCCTCGTCAACGACATGACTAAGGCATTTCTGCCGGAGAGGAACGTCGATGTCGTCTAGGCACTTCCAATCTGGGCGGGCGGCTTCTGTGGCCAGGCGCGAAAGAGTCGGGGTGATGTGTGGAGAGGGGTCTGGTGGGCTGGCGAGGATCTGTAGCACCAGAGACTTTGTTACTGAAATGGAGGTGAGAAAAGCGGCTAGTGAATGGCGTAGCGCACTGCGAAGATTGAGGCCCCCGCGACTACACAGGAAAGACGCCTTCAACCAGGACCAGTGGGAAACTGGGCCACCTACAATGGTCTCCAAGGTGCAGCGGATGGCTCTATCAAACTCGGCAGCGGTGCGTTGGATGTGACTGGGAGCGCAGGCGCGAAGGATGAAGGAGACCTTGGGGAGGGAAAGGCAAGAGCTCAAAAGGGTGCACTCCACCTGAGAGTCGCCAACGCCGTGTAGCGCTCCAAGGGATTCCTTCAGCTTCGATAACCGGGCGCCAAAAACCTCCTAGCAGTAGTCGAGTGGACCGATGGGGCATCCCAGGAGAGAGAAACCTCTGCGGGTGGTGGGAATGTCTGTTGGGAAGACAGACTGAGCCTGGACAGCGTCCTCTGGGATGTAGAGGAGAGACTTGGAGCGGTTGAGAGGAAGGCCCAGGGGGGACCTTCGCGCTCCACAATGTGCAGGGCAGCAGCAAGGTCCTCTGGAGAGCCCATCAGGGTGCCGTCGTTCTCTGGACTCTGCGCACCTGAACTCAAGCGTTGAGGCGGAGACCTGAGACGTCAGCCTGCAGGTGCTCGAGCAAGGGCTTGAGGGTTAGAGCAACACCCAATGGGCCGAGAGGGTCCCCCTGCTGCACACCACTGCAGCTATTTGATAATACGCGAGCAGAAACTATCGCGCAGTAGTAGCAGAAGTATTTTGCGAAGTTGTAGTGTTTTAGTTTAGCTTCTTGTTGTCTCATATCCGTTTACAGCAACTCTCCATACGTCGTCTGAGCTCACACAGCAAGGTACATCAGGCTGCCTCTCCTCCTGTAGCCATTCTCTGGACTCTGTGCACCTGAACTCAAGCGGATGGATATACAGTGCTGCCGGAACAGAGTGGGCAGGGTGGGCTTTAGCCCACCCACTTTTTATATCTCACTTTCTAAATAATGCCCAATATATGGAAAGGGTCATCAATGACCCACATGGCCAGCTAGTTTGAAATTGAGCTAACTATGGCTTCCTTGGAAGAGAGTGTGGTTGAATTATCTTCTAAGCCTCATCAACCCAGGAAGTTCGGAGTATGGAGATAAGGTAAGCTTACTAGGTAGATAATTAAATAACTCTAGGCTAAAACCTGTTTTGTTTTTTTTAGGTGAAAGTAAAAAGATCCTTCCAAGCTTCCTGGTTTGACAAATGGCCATGGTTGCACTACAATGAGGTGTATGACACTGTCCTTTGTTTAACATGTATGACAGCAGTTCAACAAAATAAGCTACAGTGGGCTTCCAATGCTGATACTGCTTTCATAGATAGGGGGTATTCAAATTGGAAGCATGCATGTAAGAAATTTGATACTCACCAGAAGAGTAAAACCCATGAAGAAGCAGTTCTAAAGATGATTACATTGCCTGCAACAACTAGCAATGTTGCAGAGAGCTTGTCGTCACAACTTAAGCTTAAAAAAATGCAGAAGAGGTGTTGCTTTTTGGAAGTTTTGTGTAGTCTTCAATATTTAGCAAGGCAAGGCATTGCTATCAGATGAAGAATCTAACTTTTATCAGTTATTGAAGAGCAAGAGATAACACTAAGCTACATTCATGGCTTCAAAGGAAAACCAACAAGTATACATACATCTCATGACATCCAGAATGAGATACTGCAGGTTATGTCTTTGCATATTTTGCGGGATGTGGTATTGTTAATTCGGTCAGCCTCCTTTTTTTCTATTATGGTTGATGAGACTACAGACGTCTGAAACAAGGAACAAGTGGTTTTGTGCTGTAGGTGGGTGGATAGAAATTTAGAGGCTCATGATTGGCTTATATGAAGTTGGTTGTGCTGAAGCTGCTGTGTTGTTGCAAGTCATACAGGATGCTTTAACTAGAATGAGTATTGGTTTTAATAAAATTAGAGGCCAATGTGCTTCATCTATGTTAGGTCGCAGGTCTGGAGTTGCAACTTGTATACTGCAAGAAGAGCCAAGAGCTCTTTACGCTCACTGTTACGGGCATTCCCTTAATTTGGCATGTTCGGATTCTGTGAAGGAGTGTAAAGTGATGAGGGATTCCTTGGATGTAGTACAGGAAATCACCAAATTGGTCAAGAAGTCACCACGCCATGATAGTACTTTGCAGGCCATCAAAGTAAGCATGGGATCTGATAGTCCAGGTGTACGAGTCCTTTGTCCAACGAGATGGACAGTTCGTGCTGATGCATTACATAGCATTGCCTGCAACTATGAAGCATTGTTACAGCTTTGGGATGAGTCTCTTGACTTTGTTCAAGAAACTAATATGAGGACTCGAATCATGGGTGTACGTTCATACATGGAAACATTTAATTTCTTTTTTGGCATCAGTTTAGGTGAGCTTGTCTTGCGTCATAGCGATAATCTAAGCAGGACATTGCAGTCTCCACGTTTGTCAGCTGCAGAGGCTCAAAAATTTGTAAAAATGACTGTAAAAACCTTGGAAAGGGAGGACAAATTTGATTTGTTTTGGACAAAAGTTGTCAAAAAAAGTACTGACCTCGGAATTCAAGACCCGCAGCTTTCGAGAAGAAGAAAGGCCCCTAGACGATATGAAATTGTTGAATCTGAAGGTGATTTTATTGGAGATGTGAAAATTCAGTATAGAGTTATTTATTATGGAGTATTGGATTGTGTTGTATCTAGCATTAAGGCCACTCCAAGTCAGTAATTAGTTTCTGGTCCTTTCCCTTGATCAATTGACACGCGGGCGGGCGGTGATTAGGACTTCAGGACTATTTCTAGAACTACATAGTAATTAGCTTTTTATAATAAAAATACATGTACTTTTTTAATTTAGATATACAACAATGATTTTTAAGAACAAAAATGAGAAGCAAAGAATAAAATCTGTTGGCTATAGATTGCTAGAAGCTACTCAGTAAACATGCACTATACCTGAAAAATTATTGTAGGCCTAACTTTTTCTCAATTAAAAAAACTTCGTTAAAATATGATTTGAAGCTAAATGCAAGGCAATACATTAGCTATGACCTAAAAGTTATTGCTTATTGCCAGAAATATGCCACTAGCCTAGTCTTTTCCTAATTAAAAATACTTCCTTTAACATGACTTTTTTTTTATAGCAAAGGAGTGGAAAAATAAAATTTTGACCTGAAGACTACTGCATTAAGACACAGTAAACATGCAATTGGCCTTAAAATACTTTTTTCGTCATTAATAATATTGTTGATGAATCATGAAAAGAATGAGAATGCAAACAACAAAAATTACTTCTTTGATGACTGGCTTGTCACATGATTGACACTGAGGAAAGTTCTTACTAGCACTATCATAATTGTCTATGGACTGAGCACAGTAGATACAGATTGGTTCATACTTTGCAGTATAGTAGAGAAATTCAATAGGGTCTCCACAAGCCAGAGTACGCACAAACACCAAATCACACAGCTCTGGGGCTATGTCTAGTTCTTGCAATGGTGCACCACATGAAAATGATATTCCACTCAGAGAGTTCTGGAATGATGAACGTTGGGTGGAGTTTAACTTTCGCAAGGCATACACAAGCCGCCACATTCCACACTCCTCACACTCTATCATAAGGTTAGCGTTCTTGACATGTTGTAACTTCCCATGAAATGAAAGAGAACGGTGTTTTGAAGATTTCTTGACAGAGGACGGTCGGTGCTTTTCTGTAGTCTCTGTACCATACACTTCTTCAAAAGCCATGAAGTGTCCATCAGATCCAGGCATGGGATCAGGAAATGGCTTTAACGAATCAAATATTACTCCTGATAAACGAATTGGTTTGCACATAGCACAAGTATGTACGCCACATTTTTTTATTTAAAAAAAATAGTGACGCTGTCGAGTACAGTGATCCAAATAGGCAGACAAATTAGGAAAACCACCCAAATCTGATTTCTTGTGAAGATCATCCGGTGATGGTACATCAGCAAGAATATCAGAAAGAGAATTCCACAAAACTGTCATCTGTTCATTTTCTGCTGCAGCTGACGATTTGATGTGCTTATCTTTCAACTTCAGTCTGCCAAATATGCTGGATAAAAGACATTTCACTGGTTCAACTGAATCTAGAGCTTCAGTTTGAAATTCTGGCCACTTTGCTGCTGCTCTTCGAAGAGCACTGAGGCTGTTGCAGTTGCGTGCTTCTGCTTCAAACCTTTCATCACGTGCTTGATGTTGTAATCCTATAGACTGCAGTCCTAAATTAAGGGTAGACATCACCCTTTCCACAGGATTACGCCAACTGTGACAAGGAGCTGTCCTGGCTGCCAAGAGGTAGTCTAGATCCAAGAGCAAGAACAGGCATAGCAATGACACTTTCACCGACAGATATGTCAAGCGATGGTCTGGGCCACAATCAGTGTAGATGCATAAAATAGGCTTGGAAGTTACACCCTCTGCAGACAAAAATTTCCTAGTTCACAAGCATGTCTGAGAGGTGATGATGGCTGAAACGCAGCATCTTTCAAACAAACATTAACTTGACCTCGATACTGAAGCGTGGGTATACCACTTCTTACTTACAAACAACAAAAGAGAAACGACAAAGTCACAAACCCAGTATGACCGGTGATACAGCATGTGTGTGGTAATGATCGTCTGAGGTGAAAGTTCTTTGATGAGTTGGTAAAGGATCGATAACTGCCCGCCACAGTACTCCCCCTCCAGTGAACAAGAAGTGAACGATTAGTGGATGTAGCTGGCCAGGTGGGAAGGCCAATGCACATGACGTCCTGACCTCGTAGAACGTGTCGCACTTGGGGTGGTTGGTTGGGGTGTAGGTAAGGGCGTGGCGATATCCGAATTAGATGAGTTCGAGTTTGGTGGTGACGAAGTGACAGCAGTGGAGGGGTCTAAGTGAGCCACTTTGAGTCGATCGACTGATACTGTGTCCTGGCGGCCGTTGAGGTCCAGAAGAAAATACTTGTCTGTACGACGCAAAACTTTAAACGGACCATCGTAGGGCGGCTGGAGTGGCTTCCTGACTGCATCATGACGCACAAAGACATAAGGTGCCGAGAATAGATCACCACTGATGCTGGATTGAGGGGAAGAGTGCACACGGGAGTTCGTCATACGCAAAGATTGCATAGCCCGCTTGAGCTCCATGACGTAACTGCCAGGGTCAGTGTTGAGCTCATCAGTAGCAGAGACGAAGAATTCTCCAGGCAAACGTAGTGTAGTACCATAAACTAGTTCAGCAGAAGTGCAACCTATGTCCTCCTTGAGAGAAGAGCGAATTCCCAACAAGGTCAGGGGAAGTGCCTCTGTCCAATGTTCAGGATGAGGATAGGACTTGATAGAAGCTTTTAACTGGCGGTGTAACCGTTCAACGAGTCCATTAGACATGGGATGGTAGGCTGTAGTACGTAAGTGCTTGGTACCAAGGAGCCTCGTGAAAGCCTTCCACAGGTGCGACTCGAACTGACGTCCACGATCAGTTGTTACTGTAGAAGGAGTACCATAGCGAGATATCCACGTATGCACAAATGCACGGGCTACCGTGTCGGCTGTACTGTCTGGAATGGGAATGGCTTCTGGCCATCGTGTGAAGCGATCGACACAGGTGAGTATGTACACACAACCATTCGAAGGAGGAAGTGGACCAACAAGATCAATGTGAATCTTGTCAAAGCGAACATCTGGCTTGGAAAAGGTGCCGAGTGGAGCAGTGTTGTGGCGATGAACTTTGGAGCGTTGACACTTCACACAGGAGCGAGCCCAGTTCCGCACATCCATGTTGATTCCAGGCCACACAAATCTACTTGTCACCAAACGCTGGGTCTCCCGAATTCCAGGGTGAGCGACAGAATGCAGACAGTTGAAGATTGCTCTGCGAGAACTCTCAGGAACGTACGGGCGATGAGTTCCAGTGGAGACATCACACAATATGGTGGCGCCATCAGACAGAGCTAGAGGAATGTGCTGAAGTTGAAGGGACGTATCAGCCTGGATTCTTGGCAGGTCCGGGTCACCAGCCTGAGCTGCTGCTAAGAGCCTGAAATCCACTACCGGGGCTGTGTCTCCAGTGTGCAATGCGTTAGCAGTGATTCTCGATAAGGCGTCGGCAGCTAAGTTGTGTGAGCCCTGTACATAACGAAGATCAGTTGTGAACTGAGAGATGAAATCCAGGTGACGCATCTGTCGCGGTGAATGACGATCTGGACGAGTAGATAGAGCATAGGTCAATGGCTTGTGATCTGTGAGGACGTAGAATTCCCTGCCTTCTAAAAATAACGAAAATGAGTGATGGAAAGATATACTGCGAGAAGTTCCCGATCGAAAGTACTGTACCGCGTCTCGGCTGGCTTGAGGCACTTAGAGAAGAAGGCAATAGGGCACCATTGACTATCGCGATACTGCTGCAGCACAGCACCCACTGCCACATCCGAGGCATCGGTCATGACACAAGTAGGAGCGTCAGGCGTAGGATGTGACAGCAGTGTGGCGTTGGCCAGGGCATTTTAGCCTCAGTGAATGCAGCTGAAGCAGCGTCTGTCCATTCAAGGATGTCTGAAGGGCGCCCATGGTTCTTCAGCAGAGAGGTGAGTGGAGAGAGAATAGAGGCGCAGTGTGGAATAAAACGACGATAAAAGTTAATGAGTCCCAAGAATTCCCGAAGTTTACGAGTAGTAGTCGGTTGGGGAAAATCCTGAATCGCTTGGACCTTGTCTTCTAGTGGACGAATGCCAGTTGAGTCTACAACGTGACCGAGAAAATGCAGGGACGATGCACCAAACACAGTCTTAGCAACATTAATCACGATGCCATGAGCTTCAAGTCGTTCCAAAACCAAGCGAAGATGATGAAGGTGTTCATCCGGGGAGTGACTAGCGATGAGCAGGTCGTCGATGTGCAGCCCACGAAGGACTTCATCTATGAAACGTTGAAAGGTTTGGGCAGCGTTTCTCAACCCGAAGGGCATACGGCAGAATTCGAAAAGACCAAACGGAGTCGTGATTGCAGTCTTGGGGATATCCTCGGGCGCTACTGGGATCTGATGATACGCTCGCACTAGATCAATATGCGAAAAGATAGTGGTTCCTTGGAGTGAAACTGTGAAATCTTGGAGATGTGGGATGGGGTATCGATCAGGTACAGTTGAATTGTTGAAAATTCGATAATCGCCACATGGTCTCCAGTCGCCTTCTGTCTTCTTCGGCACCATGTGTAACGGTGAAGACCAGTTACTCGAGGAGGGTCTAATGATGCCAAGTTCCAACATGTGATCAAATTCTTGACGTGCTATTTTAAGTCGTTCCGGAGAGAGTCGACGAGTGCGTGCAGACACTGGAGGACCTGTGGTTGTGATGTGATGTGAAACATGGTGCTTCACCGGCTGGTTACGGAATGGCGTTTGCGTAACAGTCGGAAATTCTGCTAGTAGGCGAGAATAACACGTATCGGTTGGGACGGGTAGCACGATAGCCGGGGCTACGGGGGGCGATGAACTCATGATTCCATTGACCTGCAACTTTGTAGTGGTGTCCAACAGCTTGCCGTTACGAACGTCCACTGCAAGACCAAAGTGTCGTAGGAAGTCGGCACCTAGGATGGGCTGGTTCACGTCAGCAATGACAAACACCCATCTGAAGGTACGGCGGAGGCCGAGGTCGAGTGAGAGAGAGCGTTGACCATAGGTCGCAATATCTGTTCGATTGACGGCTTGAAGGCAGAAATTCCCTCGTCGATTATGGTCAGTGCGGGCCGGAGGCACAATGCTAACCTCAGCGCCAGTGTCAACTAGGAAACGGAAACTAGTGGAGTTGTCGTGTATGTAAAAGAGGCGACTATATGGAAGGCCAGGTACACCCGTCGCCCCTAGGGTCTGGCCTGGTCGTTTAACTGACGGTCACAAGGAGATCTGCATCTTCTAGCTTGTTCCCCAAATTTGGCATGATACCAACACAGTGAGGGTGCATCTGACGCAGGAGGGGTCGGTGTAGGAGAGCGATGTGAAGGTGAAGAGCCGTGACGTGAAGAGGAAGAAGTTGAACGAGAAAAACGGGAGCGCTGATCTAGTGAGTGAACAAGTTTCTGCAGGCGAGAGACTTCAGTACGTAGCTGTTCTATCTCAGTAGATACTTCTGAAGGGAGTTTGACGGCAGATACAGCGGGTGCGGCTACCTCCAAAACTTTGTCAGCCAACTCAGCTAGCTTGTCTAGGCTTGAAGTTTCTGGAGTGGACGCCAAGACCATCCTCACGTTGGGTGGTAACCTCTGTAGGAACAGTTCTCTCAAAAAGGAACTATCTGCAATACCTGGGCGATCTCCAATGAGCTGCTGCATTCTTCTGAGTAGTTGAGTGGGCTTGCGGTCACCTAACTCTTCTGAAGTGAAAAGTTGCTGAAGCCTCCGTTGCTCAGAAGCGGCGGTTCTACGTATGAGCTGCTCCTTCAGGACTTCGTAGGGGCGTTCCCCGGGCGGTCTAAGTACTAAGTCGCATACCTCGACAGCGTACTCGGGAGCAAGGGAAGAGATAACGTGGTCAAACTTTGACCGCTGGGCTGTGACGCGTCTGCAGGCGAACTGGGCTTCCACTTGCGCGAACCATATTTCCGGGTCAGAAGGCCAAAATGCCGGAAGTTTGAGGTTGACCGTTACCGCAGAAATGTCGGCAGGAGCAGGCATTCTCGATTCCTCCGTTGAAGCGTCTTCAATTTCGACAGACATAGCGAGTTCAATGTCCGGGCGTCGAGGTCACCAATGAAGCGTGGGTATACCACTTCTTACTTACAAACAACAAAAGAGAAACGACAAAGTCACAAACCCAGTATGACCGGTGATACAGCATGTGTGTGGTAATGATCGTCTGAGGTGAAAGTTCTTTGATGAGTTGGTAAAGGATCGATAACTGCCCGCCACAATACCATGAACCTGAAATTTCAGAGGGGATATCCACTAACAATGAAACTGAAGGGATGAGACTAAATTTAGAAAAATCATGATCTGAAACTTCAAATGAACAATTTCCAGGAATTATCACTCTTCTACCACGCTCAGTGGCAGCAAGCGGTTCCCCAGGGTCTCCTATTTTTACTCGATGCTTGTCATCAAGACAGACAAATGTAGACTGATCACGAAATTTCAGCAAAAATTCCCACTCATACCTAAAAATTGCCGCAGCATAGTGTGAATCCTCATGCTGAAGTCTCCATTGCCGGCGTTGCACACAAAACTTGATATTCAACCGGCCAGTATAGTGGCACGAAACTTTACTATGAGTAGACATTGGCCAAAACTGGAGCCTTAGCCATTCTTGAGAAGAAATAGCAACACCTGGAGGACATTCCTTAATAGCTTGCTCATAAAAATCTCGAACAGAAATGGCTTGTGCCAAATGCACAACTTGACCATGACGCCGGTCATCTACAGCCGTTCCCATCGTCTCATTAAGCAGGCGTGAACAAATGTCCCAAAATGCATCATATTTCACATGACCAGCAGATGAATTCAATGATCGAAGATCAATAACAGTATTGGGGTCTTCAGGTTCCATTTCAAAGTTAGTTCCACTCTCTTGTCAATCTCAGCTTCTGCTAAATTAGAAGAAACAGAACAATCACCACTAATTTCTCGGTAAAATGCCCTTAATACTGCTGGCTTAATGCCATGCATTACCCGACCAAATTTAGCAAACAAAGCACGCTTTATTGCTCTTGTATGATATTGAGGAAGCAAAGGTTTGATTACTTCCACAACAGAGACACTTTTTTTCAAAAACAGTTTCCACTGAGTCATTATCACCATATTTCCATAAAAAAGTCAGATTTCCACAGTTATTTCCAGGTGAATATGTCAACATAACCACAGGAATGTTCAGTCCACTTTTAAGGTTGTTTATAAATGTGTAACGTTCACGGGACTGATCTGGACTAATATTTGAGAGGCAAGTATGCTCATAGGAATCTAAATTACTCAAAATTTGTACAAGCTTGTCATAGCATGGATAAGACATGCCTGATTTTTTAATAATCGAAACAGAAAGTGTTTCTGATAGCTGTCGCACAGGAACAGGTAAATGGTGATTCTTTTTAACCTTCTTATTTTGAGAAGAAAGCTTGTCACTGTACTCAGTAAGACAACCAGCAAGCCTCTCGACATAGGGCTTGAATCTCTGAAAGTTGGAGCCATTCCAGTAAGCACTCTGTAAGCAACCAAACAGGGAAGAAGAATGGGCTTCAACAACTGATGCAGACATGTTCCCGGCAACTCGCTTTCTATGTTTTGATAATTCAGGTTTATTATAGCCTTGAAACTGAGTAACAAAATCTGGAAACTTACAGCTCTGTTTCTCAAACACGTGAACATGCCCATCAATGTACCATAAGCAATCAACAAGTACTGAAACAAAATTTTTTCCAAGAGTATCAGCATGGTCACCCTTCCAAGACAGTCCCTGCTCCTCCAAAAAGTCAATCACATTGTTATACAAATCAAAGGCTTGATTTTTTTTATGGTAGTCTTGGCCGGCAAAGATTTCTTTGAGCAGCCATCAATACCTCAGATACTGATCTGCTACAACAAGCAACATTGCCTGATTCACCAGCAATTACTATGTACTTTAAAAATGGACCAAAAGTAGATACTGCTTGCTGCACTTCAACTTCTAAATCAATCTGATCTAGGCTATATTTAGAACGACCCAGAAAGGCCTTTGCTAGTGAATACTCAGAAAAATCTGGAAACCTACGTTCATAGAAATGGACTCTTTTCACCCTGTGCAATTAATGGTGATTCACTATACCAGTCTTTTAAATCTGCATTATATGTAATCATATTGCAAATTGTCCACCACCCCGACCCCCTAGTCTTATGCCCTTGATAAGATTGCATAGGAGTTAGTAAAATAATGCGTATAATTGGCATAGGAACACAATGAAATAATTTTGTTAACAATTATGTATAGCTCAGAGGATACCCAAATTAGGAATAGAAGGTGATTTTGTTTCAAAGAAGGTTTGCCCAACTGTAAAGGATTCCACGATTGATTTGGATTATTTAAAAGTACAAGATCCAACAAAATACTTGCAGATGAAAAAGAAATTATGCAAGGGTATGTGTGCCTAAAGTTAATTAACAGTAATGTAACAATTTTCAATTATTTGAGTCACAGAATCAATTAAATTTTAATTTGGCAATTCAACTCTAATTAAAAATGACTGGATGATAAAATGTGTATATTTTTTTAATTTTAATATTTTTATTACGTTTACCATGTTTCCATGTACTATTTTCATAGCTCAAGTGATATTAATGCCTGATTAAAACAGCTGATAGATTGCTTGTTCTTTTAGTCTGAGATGGTATAGTTGGGTAGTGTTTAGTACCCTCACCTTTAGGTGTAACTCACCAATGAGTTAAAACAGGAAATGAATGTTTTGAGACCTGTTTTCCCCCAATTAATGGTTGACTTTTAATAAATTATTGTATTTAGAAGAACAAATAAAAAATATTTTAATACAATGTTTGCTAATTGGCACATGAACTCATGATTAGAGAAAATAATTTCTGTTTCCCACTCTAAAATAATTACAGGTTATGTACCAATATAATAAAAATTAGTCATAATAATTCTTAAACTAAAAATTGGCTGTTGGGAAGCAAATGCCCTATTCAATCTCAACAAGATATTAAATATCAGGTCAAAATTATTGGCTCTATCCACAAAAAAACTGCTACTATTATAATATTTAGTCCTTTCATTAATATTATTGTAAATATATTAAGTACTAATCATAAACAGTTGTATTCTGTTTTGTGCAGATCCATCTTCATCAGTTGCCAATTACACATTTACTTTTTTCACATTATATTTAATTTATTTGCAAGCTATATAGTTTTTATTTTAATAAGGCATTACACTTCTATTAAATAAACAGTATCCCTGTGTAAGCACCTCAAACTAACCATGGTTACAAAAAATATGATGTCCTGTTTATAATAATTCTATTGTCCATACAAGAAATCTGTGGCCTATTTTAACTCCTTCCGTAGGTCCGGCTATGAAAAAAATATTAGAACTTAAAAAAAAAAAAAGTAGCCACACAAAGAGAACCCTCCAGAATCACCCAGTTCACATACTTTTCCCCTATTCTCCTATTCAGCACAGGAAAATGAATGGCACCCTCTGCTCATTTTAAAGGGGCCAAGTTGGCACTCACTACAAACGTGTATGCACAGTAGAGCGTGTGTGTTCACCATACACGCATGCTTCCCACCAAGTGCCCACACTACATACAAAAGGAATACCTCAGAAAGGAAGAAAAGCAGTCTTTTACTTGAAGAATATTTCTCAATTTGAAAGGTGAACAAAGATTGGGTCGTTGATGTTAACTATTGCCAAGTATTTATGCGAGCATGTATCTATAGCTCACTCCCAGAAGAATTGAGAAACTAGATAAGTACGGATTGTTACAGAAATTGTATAGCAAGTTAGTGAGGAAAATACATAATCAGTTGGAAAGAGTCAGTAATACAGAAATGACAGTGGAAAGGTAAGTTCACCAATACCACGGTACATGATATGTAAATTATATTTATTATTTATGTTTTATTAGGTACTGAACAGAGCCTGATAACTGTTGCCACATAGAAAATGCATTAAAGTAAACAGGATGTGGCTTAGGTCAATATTTTTCCATATCACCTGTGTTCATAGTTATTACGTTGGGTTATTACGTCCCCCTAGGTAAATTTCTTGTTACCAAGGTATTCACGCGTGAGCAGTACCTAATAAATTTGTTATCCATTGGATACCCGAGAATATCACTTGTCTGATTGGCGGTATTTACGCTCGTGCCTGCGGCACTCGCGTAAATACTAAGCCAACAGACTCGTGATATTCTCCTGTATCAAATGAATAATATATATTTATTAGGTACTGAACAGAGCCTGATAACTGTTGCCACATTGAAAATGCATTAAAGTAAACAGGATGTGGCTTAGGGCAATATTTTTCCATATCACCTGTGTTCATAGTTATTACGTTGGGTTATTACGTCCCCCTAGGTAAATTTCTTGTTACCAAGGTATTCGTGCATGAGCAGTACCTAATAAATTTGTTATCCATTGGATACCCGAGAATATCACTCGTCTGATTGGCGGTATTTAGGCTCGTGCCTGCGGCACTCGCGTAAATACTAAGCCAACAGACTCGTGATATTCTCCTGTATCAAATGAATAATATATATATATTGCAGTGTTTTAGTGACCAATGTCTCATTCCTTGGATCATTGCTCAACAGAGTTTTTTTTATCCTTTACCGAACAAGCGTACACAACAATTCACACACACAACATACACAATAACTATTCCAACTTAAGTATAAGAAACAAAAATTAAACGAAGTCAATTCGTCAGTCCACTCTGCTCTCCTCTTCTCTTCTAAAGTCTTCCTTCACATCAGAGGGCAGTCCCACACGGTGCATTTTCAATGGTGGCTGTGGGGGACGCTACCTAGAGCTCTTTGGTATTCGGAGGACAAAGATCATGGAGCCGAGAATCCCAACAACCCCACACATGGCCCGACCAATTTTAATGATCACAAAATTGGTAGGTATCATCAACACAGAACTCTATAGCCAATGCCTAAATTAATAATTAACGTTAAAATAAAATTAATAAGCAAATCAGAAATTCCTGTCAGAGCCATAGAAATTGATCAAGATACAACAGGTAGCTAGTTTCACCACAGGAGAAGAGTAGCTTATTTTACGCCTTACTACTTTACAGCTCAGGAAAAATACAGATTTCAGAGTTTCAAGCCAGCCAGAGTGCCAATTACGTCTAAGAGGCCATGATGAAGATTACAATATCAAGCATTCACTGCAAATTTTTTATTTGAGAAAACATTTTTAGTTGAGTGCTTACTTTGTGCTAACTACTGTTGATATAGTAATGAATAAGTTGCTAAGGTAACCCCATATGACATCACTGATGGTAGGCTTCTATTAGAACAGTTCTGAGCATAGATACAGTTCGTCCGCTAGAGTAGAAGGTACAGATCTCAAAACTTAGACTAGTTACAATCACAATAAGCTTAGCCATACCTTTTTGTGTTGTTAGATCCCAATACACTCGAAACTAAGTCATATAAAACAGCATAAGTATAAGAACTACGCTATCTCCATAGACATTCCATACATTAAGCGGCATTTTTTTTGACGTCACAAATTCGTCCGTCCTACGTCACAACTCGTAGTTAAACTTGAGCCGTGCCCTCACACGGCAGCTCCCATTCGGGAACTTCCCTTATTTAAGGGCGCCCTGCCACCGGAAACCGCGGCGCGTAACCGCAAATTGACTGTTTTTGCTATGTCTTTATATTTCTTTTTCTGTGTACTGTGGGCTTACTTTGTTGTTACAGGTGGAATGAGCACCAATAGAGGACTCCAGCAAGCCAAATTTGAAGAATGAAGACCCGCCAGGGACGGGAGATACAGCTCTGCACGCTGGCTACTATTCAGAGTTATTTCGAAGCGGCCGAAAGAGCTACTGCGCTCATTTTTTTTCCAGAGGTAGCCTGAGGGCTTCTTCGCAACATTACAGAGCCATATTTCTAATTCTTGTTTTTGTAAACAGTAAAATTTCATGCCGTTTTACTCATGCGTTATTCTAAAAAAACTCTCTGTAACTTTATTCTAAGGGGGGTATTTTGCTTGTGCGCAAAATTTGGATTCAATTCATTGACCCAGTTCCACGCAATATCAATTTTTATTTTCAAGTTGATAACTGATTCCAATTTCACCCCGCCCCCCATAACGTTGAGCTCCGCGAACGCACAATTATTTGGTAAGATAATCAATTAACTTGTGACAGCTCTAAAAAGAGCCCATTTGTAAACAATAATAAGAAATACAAATGAGCCGTGAGATGGCCGTTGTAACTCTGGAAATAGTTAGTCCCTCGAGCAAAAGTGATGGCGTATTTCCGATGTTGCTTGGAGTTGGTTGCTCATTAGTGGGAGCGGGTAGTTCAGCACAAGATTTAGACTTGTAGGCGATAGGGCTGAAGAGTATAGCGGTAGCAATCCCATGGAAAGAACTGAAGTGATGATGATGGAGTCTATACGCAGCGGAGTCTCAATACAAGGTTGGTGGAATTGTCGGAGCTGGTACCAGTCAGGGTGGAGTTGGTCAAGGTTGAGACAGAGTTTTAAGCTGCTCCAATGGCTTCACAAGTACAGCTTCATTCCCCTGCAAGTATAATAGAAGGATGTTATTCGAAATGACTGTCTCAGACTAGTACACTACATACAAGTTAAAGCTCAGAGACCGTTTGTGTCCACCTGCTTCGCGGTTTTTGGCGCCAAAGTTAATTTATTGTTTGCGTGGCTCGGTTACGGCCCATCTCCCGCGTTTTACCAGAGTGTCCAACATCCCCTGGTTTAGTACACAGATGAACAAGCGCAACACTCTGACATCACAAATACGTCGTCATTGAGGTAAGAGCTTCCGCAAACGTCACAACTTACACCGAAAATACTAACACTCTCACAAAAGCATTTTTATTTCCCTTAATTTTCAAGATAGGGGTTTCAAATTCATATGGATTATAATACAACTATTTAGGTATTTTATATTAAATTTCCAAGACACTTACTTCAAAATTGCAAAATTTTTTAAAACATAATCAATTTCAATTTATATTAATTTGTGTGTGTGTGAAGTTTCAGCTTCCTGACATCAATCTGACTGCACATGTATACATTTAAAGAACAATTAACAAAAAACAGAACTTTCTACTCTTTAAGCTGAACGAACTGTAGCTATGCTCAGAACTGTTCTAATAGAAGCCTACCATCAGTATAGAGCTGTTTCAAGAAGGCCCAGGGTTGCCCATGCTGACCAGCTGAGTACTGATTGCACCTTGAAAGGTATCAACAACTTGCTCATAGGTGCCCCCCCCCCCCCCCCCCCCCCCCCTCAATGGCTGACTGAGGTAAGAACTGGTTATCAAAGAGGAAGAAACAGCTTTCTGCAGCAAGGCAGAAGGAAAAGATGCACTCTAGTAGAGGAACCTATAGCAAAACATGTATTTTGTTTTTAGTCTAAAATTTATTCATTTTTTCAAGGTCAGCATAAAATTACACGTTTTTTGATAAATCGAATGTACAGTCTCATCTATGACTATGATATTGTACATGTCCCAGTTGGTTAGTCATGATGGAGGTGACAGAAATCTGTCTGTGCCTCCCAGCACAGGTCTATGTGTGCCCTCCAGCACCTCAGCGCAGATTTATCTGTGCCCCACAGAGCAGGTCCGTCTGTGCCCCTCAGCGCAGATCTGTCTGTGCCCCCCAGTGCAGGTTCGTCTGTGGCCCCAGTGGCTGAGGAAGCAAATTTTAATTGGTCAGGCAAAAGTCTACCAAAAAATCCACTTAAGTTCTGTAAATTTATGCTACAGATACTTTTCATATTTTTATCCTTTTGTTATACAATCGATTTATGCTATACACTACACTGCAAACATGTTTTGATTTTATACAAATAATTGATTTGATTATAGTGCTAATGAGTGTATCTAGCTAATGACAATTGCAAAATATAACAGAAGCAAAATTTGCCGTGTTAACGTTCCAAATATTTGAAGACGATGTTCATTACTCTGTTGATTAGCTATGTCATTGATATCTAAATTATCCAAATCTTCTTTACAGATATTCAAAACCATTAAATGATTTAGCCTTCCTTGTCCCATAGTGCTTCTTAAATAACTTTTGATCCTTTTCATCACTGAAAATGATCTCTCACTTGCTGCATTCGTTGAGGGCATGACAAGAATCAGTTGAGAAATTCGGCAGACCTGGTGAAAAAATTGCTATTGTCCAGCAGACAAGCTCCGTAGATAATCAATAGATAGGTAACCTTATTACTACTAGAGAACTTAGCACTAAATACTTCAAATTGAGTGGTCAGCTCAATTTCATTGAAATCATCTCCATAAAGTTTGAGTACCTCCTGCAATTCAGTAGTGTATTCTTTACCGTTTGCTGCTTAACCTGGTTGCTCAAATCGATCTTTGATTCTAACGATGGCCAAGTCAAGAGCCTCATAATATATATATATATCATAGTTGCCAAGTGTACCGGAACATCCGGTGCAGTACCGGAATTATCATAGCTGCACCGTACCGGAATTACTACTTAGCCTATTGTTGTACCGGATTACAGCTGCCACACACCCCCTCTAGCAAAACTACAGCTGCCCACGTGCCAAACTAGCTGCCAGCTGCCCTAACCTTACAGTTTAACTTTTTGCCATGAGTTCAGCTCCCCCTCCAAAGAAACCAAGGAGGCAGAATCACTTCATTGAGAAGTGGATCGAAGAGTTTAGAGGGATTGGGAAGAGCCACAGAGGTAGGGAATACAATATAGAATCAGAAAATTAATAATGTAAAATAATATCTATCAATCAAGAGACACTTAATATTTCTGCAGGTAACCTCTTTGCAAGGTGCACGATGTGTTGCTCTGACTATAACATCAGCCATGGTGGTCGCAATGATGTTAAAACTCATGTGAATGGCAAAAAACACAGGGAGTTCACAGCAGCAGCTTCTTCCACACAATCTGTGACATCTTTTTTTCAAACCAGCGGTAGCAAAGAGTGTGATTGAGGCTGAAACTAGGTGGTCTTTGTATGTTACTAAGCACAATTTACCATTTTTGTCCAGTGACCATGCCAGCAAGCTTTTTGCTCAGATGTTCCCAGATTCGGACATAGCCAGCAAGTTTGGTTGTGCAAGAACCAAGTGCACTGCCATCGTAAAAGAAGCTTTGGCCCCACATTTTCATGCAAAGGTCCTACAAAACATGTCCAATCCTTATTCTATTATGATAGACGAATCTAACGATAAGGAGAATAAATCGTGTATCATTCTTGTTAGAGTCCTTGATGCTGAAGTTGGGAATGTGAAGACACGATTCTTAGACATGCCAATTGTAAATATTGGTACTGCTTCAAACATTTTTAGTGCCTTGAAAGCTTCTCTGAAGAAATATGGCCTGGATTTTAGTAAGGCAATGGCATTTATGTCTGACACTGCTAATGTTATGAAAGGGAGTAGGTCTAGTGTTCAAAAATTGATAAAGAATGAGAACCCCTCCCTTTACGACATTGGGTGCATTTGCCACTTGGCTGACCTGTGCATAAAGGCTGGAATGTCCACTCTTCCCTTGGATATTGACCAGTTGTTTATTGATATTTATTACTATTTCCATCATAGTAGTAAACGAAATCAAGAATTTATTGAAATGTGGTGTTCTTTCTACACCAATGAGCCCAAAGTGATTCTGAAGCATTGTCAGACTCATTGGCTAAGCCTTCTTAGGTGTGTAGACCGTTATCTAGAGCAGTTACCAGGTCTCATTTCTTACTTTCTTTCTTGTGTTCAAACTACCAAGGTAGTGAGTATTGCAGAAAGACTTCAGAACCCCTTATTCAAACCCCTTCTGCTTTTCCTCAAGCATGTTCTTCCTTTCATGGACAGGTTCAATAGGAGTTTTCAGAAGTCCAATGAAAACAATACCTGTGAATTATTTACAGAAATTAACAGGCTTGTACGAATCTATGCTGCTAATTTACTTACTCATAATTCAATTCAACAAGTTGGTGACAAGATCCACACAGTTGACTTGGATAAAGGTGAAAACCACAAGCCTGATGAAAGCTTGAGCATTGGAATTGATACATGGGTATGTGTTGCTGAACTTAAGAAAGAGATGGATATGAAGCCCTTTTTTTCAGCAGTTAAGCAGTTCTATTTGGCAACACTGACTAGCAAAAAGGTTTCCTCAGATTGAATTAGCTTCTTCTTGCTCCCTTGATTGTCTTGCTGAGGAATTTACCGATTTTGTTCTCTCACCCAGTGATCTTCCTCCTCTAATGTATTACAAAGACTGCGATGGAACTGACAAACCTCGCCCTGGGCCATTTTGGTGGGAAGTGGGGAAAATGAAAACCCTTCTTGGAGAATCTAGATTTCCTAAACTGGCTAAGCTAATGGCTGGTCTCCTGTCGATTCCATGTTCAAATGCAGACTCTGAGCGTGGTTTCTCAATCCTTCGTAAAATTCACACTGACCAAAGGTCAAATTTGGATCAATCTACTCTCATTAGTTTGATGTCCATCAAATATAACTGTGATGATTGTTGCCATGAAGCCAAACTTGATGATCAACTGCTTACTAACTGTAAAAAAGCTACACATAAAGTCCTCACCACCAAATAAATATTATTTGAAATTGGAACTGAAAGGAATGTGGTCTATTGATAATGGGCATGGTTTTAAGTGTGGCTTACTAAAATGGGTGTGGTTTTGGGTGTGGCGCACTAAGATGGGTGTGGTTTTGGGTGTGGCTCACTAAAATGGGTGTGGTTTTACCTTGTACCTAAAATTAGTTTCATAAACTTGGCAACTATGATATATACATATTATTATATTGGTTCTTGTAAAATTCCTCAACACCGTCAGCACGATAACCAATCCCATCACCGATTTCAAATCTTTTTGGTGCTCGTTTCCTTCTTGGAATATATGGTTCCTCTGTACCTGTACATGACTGCAGTTTTTGCAAATGCTCAAAAAATAACTTAAAGTCATCTTCATTTCTCATTTTCTCTAAGGTTTTTTTTGTTAGCATACCAATATTACTTGCCCTTCTGCAGCAGATAATGACTGATTTTGAAGTGTCTTACTGAGATTATCTGTTATAAGAAGTATTCTTTCACAAAGTTTAAGCCCAAACAAAAGCTTAAATTTTGACATCTGTGTTTGGATACCTATGATTCGCCCCTTTACATCAGGTTGCAAGCTCATCTGCAGACAGCTTTCCCATAACTAATTCAGAATATTATAATTCTCTAAAACACTGTTTATGGATGTACCACGTACTGTCCATCGTGTTGAACAGAACTTGCTATTCCAGCACTTATTTCATCATCTTCATGTTCAGAAGCAAGTTTATTGAATTGAGCTTTTCAATTTAGTTATTTCATATGCTGATTCTAATGCCTTAGAACATATTGAAGATTGTTTCTGGTATAACTTATAGCCAAGTTCAAGGCATGCCCATAGCAATGACAAAAAATAGTACGCTTTTCTTCAACAAGTAATTGAGCCGAGGAGTCCGACACGACCTATTTTAGCGTACGATATTTCGATATTTCTGGATTTCTACATTTCCGATTGGATTTCTGAATTTCAGACTGTTTTTCTGGATTTCCAACTGGATTCCTTAATTTCCAATTGGATTTCTGAATTTCCAATTGGATTTCTTTTGGATTTCGCTGGATTTCTTTTTGGATTTCGCCGGATTTCTCAACTTTTAATTGGATTTCACGATTATAAAATGGATATCTTAATATAGCTAATCAAGTTTTTGTTTATAAAATTGCTAATAGCCATAGGATGTGAGAGCAATCTAATTATCCATGAGCAGAATGATACAGTGAAACCTCTCCTCTAAAAAGCAGCAAGACTAACAATTTCCATCTGATTTCAATCATTTTTATGATTTCAATAGAAAATACCAAAAACAGCAAACCTTATTCCTAAGGGCCAAGTTTTATATCCCAAGTGTGGCCTTGGGGGATAGGTTCCACTGTATAATATTAGAAACGTTTATTATAGAAACTTCACCCATTGACCACCTTTCCAGCTAATGGGTGGGTGACAATTTATGTGCTACAAATGTGTAATAGTACTTAATTTCTATGCATGTCCCCTTATAATGGTCTAGATCATTTTCATTAACATTCATAGCATAAAAAATCAATCAAAAACACGTTTGAGTTCCACATTTGACAAAATACAACAACAATAGAATCATAATTAACTACTGCACTTCTGGCGGAACCAACTTGTACTGTCTATTACGTTGCTTGACTTGGGAAGTCATTCGGTATGAAACCACTCGTCACATCCGTCACACCCAATCATTTTGCCACCATGATCTGGTAATATTTACAATACACATTAACAGATTGAATTTTGTATTTTGTTGCAGGTCGTCTATTCTTCAGAGTTACCGTTAAGTGGCCAGAGCAAACAAGCCACAGTCAGCACTTCCAAATTGCTTGGCTGTGTTCATCAGCTTAATAGTTAGTGCTCTTTCTCGACATCGAACTAACTTTGCCACTAATTCCAGCGTATATTTAGACAAAGAGGTATATGAGGAATCGTACATACAAATGTCATTGCCGATAACTTTCAGGGCAACCCAATGTGATGAATGAATATGCATAACTTGCAGCAGCATTTTACCTTCCGGCATTTCAAGTGACAATTGTGATAATAGAAGCGTATTCATTAATTCACCAATATGCTTAAATTCTCTTTTCAATAAAAACTGGAAAGCATTTGTGACCGTCTACAGAAAACGCGGCACCCTTCAAAAAATTTTTTTTTGCACTTACGCAGTTGTTGGCGTCCAGATATTGAGCTCTCCAAGTTTCATCGTCGTAGCTTAAGTTGTTCCCGCTATAATAGACCTAACCGTTCCCTTCCGTCGGCTTGAAACAATACATTTTTAAGAAATCGATCGAGCTTTTCACGATATTTACGCATGGCGCGTTGTGCCCGGTTTTCCTGTAGATGGTCACATTTATTTGAATGTCATTCAATTCCTTACCAAGAAGAACTTCTTGTTTATCTTTTAACTTCAGAACTATGCAGTCTTGTTTCACCCAGTAATCATTACGTGACTTTTCAATCTTCTGTTCAGCGCACTCTCACACACTTCGATTTTTTTGTTTGTGTTCAGGAGCTCCTTTATGAATGACAGAGAACTACATTTTAGAATTATGTGCCTGACTGTGCTTAGGTTAATCAAAGGGTCCTCACTGTCCATAATGCCATCAGAAGTTGTTGCATTCTCAACTACTTCAAAACTATCATATGGCAAGGTGCAAATGTACTATACCTGCAGCCTCAAGTTGATGAATGGTTGCTTCTATGGCAAGAGGATCTTCCAATATTTCAGCAGTTTCAAAATTGGCATCTAGCTCTTCCACATTGTCATCGTCGAGGTCATCGTTATCCTCCTCCTCTTTAATATCAACCCCTTCAGAAAAGAAATTGGTGGATATTCCCAACAATTATTTTTTGTAGACTTTCAGCCATTCCTAGTAACTCAATTTCTTCTTGAGCTTCTCGTTTAGCCTCACCCACTCCAGCAGAAATGCTCTCACTCGTCAGCATCGAAAGCATACAAAATGTATCTTGCTTTAAATGACCCTCTTTATTCTTATGTAACTCAGCACGAGGATATTTGATACCGGTAAATTCACATTCAGCTTGTAAGCTAAACTGTATATGCAATCTGTGAAGCCTAGGAAACCAAGCATTCCAAAATTTATCATAGTACAGAACGTGCTGCTAAGGCTTCTAGTGGCTCTGAAAATTTTTTCACATGACTGGGACCCTAACTTCCATGGTAAAAATTCTTCATTATTATCTTTGTCACGGAGAGTCACAAGAAACACAATCAACGCATGTGCATTTAGTTCAATACATGCATATGCATTAGACGTGATAAAATTCTTTTCCAGGGTGTAATCAGGATTATGGAGCAACCATGACCGCCAGTATCGCACAAAAAACACAGCATACCAGGCCTTCTCACTATAGGGCTTAGCGTTTTATCGTGATAGCTGTCAACAATACATCGCATAAGTTTTAAATATGCTCTAGTGCCCTGGGCATCTGGGATTTGGGACAAAAGATTCATCATACATTCGCTGGTAATATGTAAGACAGCATCAAAGTTTTGTTTGTCCTTATAGCTTATGTCCTTGTTCCGCAATCCAGGTTTATCTTTTCCAAATGTGCTTTGTATTTGGAGAAGATGGTGAACACCACCTGTAAACCTGCCTAATGGTAAAACAGTAGATGGTTTTAACAATTTAGCCTGCAATTTCACAGCAACATGAACAGTATCTTGCACATATGCTACAGAGGTTTGATTTTGTTGAGCAAACCATTTGGACCACTCTAGTATATTTAGCATGTCTGCTGCACCTAGAGCAGCCTGTGAGCTGAACATTGCTGAAAGTTTCATTGCTCTAAGTTCCCTTGGATCTCCATCAGCTCCAAAAGAAACAACAGAAATACCTCTTTTCTGGCATTCTGTAAATGTCACCTCTTTTAGTGCCACGTCTGGATAGTTTAAGTGATACAGGAATCTGAGAACAAGAATTAAGAATTTTTTTTATTGCAATGATATTATAGTTTATAATTATAGAACCAGTAAGTTACAATTAGTTATACACCAATTACTGAATTATATACAAACACGTAATTGTTCTTAGGAACAAGAAAATAATGAAGGAGCTATATATATAGTAGGGGGTCATGAACACAAATATAGACTAAGGCTTTGCTATTTCACTGTGACACTTGTCATTGGCTAACTGGATCAATTGGAATGTACGTTTAGGAAAACAAAAGTAGCCAGCAAGCCAGCAAGTCAGGCCCAGGCCTGGAAATACTTAGGAAAATCCCTGGTTGGCCAGGAGTTATGAAATAATCATGGGATAGCTGGTCATTCCCTTCTCCCTTAACCTACTAACTTACCTGCTTCTTGTAAAATTCTCAAAGTGCAGGCAGAATTTCTTCACTGGACTTCAGAGGGTATTTTCCCAAAGGACTCCTGGAGGATTGGAGCGAATTTCACTTGGATTTCAGGATTTCATGTGTGGATTTCTGGATTTCACGTATTTTGGATTTCAGGTGGATTTCAGGATTTCGCGTGTGGATTACTGGATTTCGGTGGATTTCTGGATTTCATGTGTGGATTACTGGAATTCAAGATTTTGCGTGAATTTTCGGTGTATGAGCGGACCCCTTGAATTGAGAAGCTACCCCTTTTTTTATCCCAGACATGTTGGATGCGCCATCATAACATTGTCCTCTAGAATCAGACAGATCAAGGTTAAACCGTAGTAATGTATCCTTGATTGCTTGAACAAGAGTTAGAACTAATATTTTCTACTTCATAAAAACCAATGAAATTTCATGGTCTTCAAGATTCGTTGTAACACATCGAATCTGTTCTTTGTTTGAAAAGTCAGTACATTCATCTGCCATAATAGCATAACATTTGCAATCTTGAATAATTCTAGCTATTTTCCTCATAATTCCATGAGCCATGATTTGCATCTCGTTTTGAATGTCATGACTAGTATACTTGTGCTTTTTTTTGCTCATCCATGTTGAGAATTCGGGTAAAACCAAAGCTCGAAGAAGTAATAACTGAGTGTAGTTACTATCAACTTCAGTTTGACTTCCCCTGAAAGGAAGACGTGAAGGATAGTAAGAAACATTTTCCTATTAGTAGCTTTCTCTTGCTTACACATATTGCTAAGGGATTCCCCAATTCCGCAAGACATTTCTATAGGAAGGCTAATTACTGCTTCAACAGCTTCTCGGTGGCACAATTTTGACTGGTGCTTTTTAAAGCTTATAGTACCATCCCTCCAGCAATTAAACCCTGTACTAATGAAGGCCTTCTCTATTTTTGTGCTAATTAAAAACTTTTCTTCTAAAGAAGCCCTCATACATACATAACAATAAAAAAATTGTATTTATATGGATACAACCTACAATGTTAATGATTATAATATTCATTTAATTCCATTACTAGTGTGTTACATGACTATCAAGAAGGCATCCCAGTAGCTAGCATATGCTATAGTCCGGCAGAATAAAGGGCTTTTTAGGCCAAACCTTGCAATGGATTCCATAGTTTTATTTTATGCCCAAACATGTTCTTCATAATAATATAGTCGGCTTCACAAAACCACTTGCTGGCTTTTTGTCAGAATGATGTAATTTCAATTTTCACCTGATCCTGCCCCTATAGGCATAATACAATACACTAGCATATCTAACACCCAAACAAATGGTTTTTAACCAAATGTTGCACAGCTGTACTTCAGGGCACTATAAAGATTTTATCAAAGTTTAAAGTTTATGCATAAAAAATTATACGCATTTCAATTATAGCACTTCTTAAAGAAGCCTGCATGCACAAGCCTGCATAAGCATGCAATTGCTGCATGCACAAGCCTGCACAAGCAAGCAGATTCCTGCATGCACAAGCCTGCAGATTCCTGCATGCACCAGCCTACATAAGCATGAAAATCCTGTCAGTTCACTGAGAGAACACCATGGAAGACCGATGTTATTTGAGAAGCTTTATTCATGTTCAGATAAAGATCCACGGTCTCAATTTTCAGCAGAAAGGATTATACGGGTGAGCAAGCAATATGGAGATGATCTTCATATTGAGCTTGAGCAACAGCAAAAGATAGTGGGAAATACCAAGAGTGTTCTCGTTTATCGGAAGTGTGTTGCCACAAGAAAACAATTCAGAAAGTTTTGCATGAAAAAGCACGAAGTGCAAGTGCTGAAGATCTCATGAGTAAGCCCAAACGAGCTAGAAGATCAGACCAGCCTAAATTTTCATTTCTTCAACATTGTCTTTTTTGTAGAAAGAATTGCAATGTTGTGAATGATCCTAGACACCCAAGCAGATGGCGTCCAGCTTACTCCTGCAGGGAGGGAGAAACCTTTGGAAGCAGAGGCTTAAAAGAAGAAATACTTCAAGCTTGTGAGACCAGGAAGGACAGTCAATTGGAACAGATAAGAGTAAGAATGGGAGGGGTACTCACTGATCTACATGCAGCAGATGTGAGGTATCATGTAGACTGTAAGGCAACTTTCTTTTCTCCCAAATCAATAAAAGTTGCAGTTCGTCAGAGTGCTCATACTGAGCACAATGATACTGCCTTTGATTCAGTTATCAACTATTTGGCTGAAAATAAAGGTAGTATACACAACTATATTGACATGTACACAAAATATGTGAAAGCAGGAGGACACATGCTTTCCAGGAGATCGCTGACATCAAAAGTGCTTGAAAATTTTGGAGAAGATATGATTATCCTATCATCTCCAGGGGTATTCATTGCTACCGGCATTCAAATCAAGTGCAGCCACAGTATTCCATGCAATACCTGATGATACAGGTGACATGAGTGAGGCAATTGAGAAGGTAGCCAAAAAGATCAAAGCTGAACAAAGCTATTTGTAGAGGAGTGGCTAGGCTCTTCACCACTGATGTGATGATATTACCTATCAAAAGAGCAGGTAAAGATTGCTGTAACTTCTGGCTAATGCTCGACAATAAGTCATCGAGAGTATTGCTTTGAAACTGGAAACAGATATCATTGTCAATATGGCAGAGATAATTTTTCCTATCAATTTGAATGCAGTGTTACTGAGAGATTCAAAAGCACTAATCAAAGCCTTCTTTGATTTTTTGCTCCTATGATGAACTTCTGCGATTTAAGAAATCAGCTGCATTCACTGCAAATGCTAACATCATGAATCTCACTGGACTGAAAAAAGAAGTAGATTGCCTGATACAAGGGGTGGGTGACAATTTTGATCAAGAAATTAGTTCACAAAATGGAAAGCTCCAAACACATAGCATAGCTCTGCGTATGACTCAGTCAGATGATAAGCGAAGCCAAGACAACATGGAGGAACTTTTTTTTACCACGTCTTGCTATGTCTGATTTGGCTAAACAGATTCTATTATGATATCGAAGTCTGTCTTTATACAGGTCCAATTCTAGCAGAAATAGCAACTCTCTTGAAACGAGTCAGAGAAAGTGATCTTGAATTCTTCAGAAATATATGCAGTGGAGGCCCTGAACATAGCGGATACAACACAAGGAAAGCTAGGGAAGAAGGGCATTTATTGAAGACAAAAACAAAGGCAATCTATCTTCTTCTGATCGATATGCCCCCTGCAGAATATGACACCATTCTTACATCAATGCTTCAAATGAAGAGATAGTCTGAGGCAGCAGGACAACCGTTCACAATATGCACATTTGACCAGCAACTCTACAGATATGCTGTGGAGATTCAATGGACACTTCCAGAAGTCGTTCTCACTTCTTTTGTCTTGAGACTTGGGGGGATGAACATGCTCATGAGCTTCATTGGAGCAGTTGGGAACCTGATGGCAGAGACTGGACTATCTGATATAATGTCTTCTGCATTTGCTGGAGTTCACAAAATGCTCACAGGCAAGAAATTTCCTATGTGTATGAGGGCACTCAGGATGGTGGTGGAAGTGATTCTTGAACCAATCATTAATGATGTTTCCATTCAAGGCTAGGAAGATTTCATAGCCACCTTGGAAGCAACGGCACAGAAGAGTAGGACGTATAAACTTGGGCTGGATTGCCTCATCAAGCCTGTCTTATTAATGATAGCTTATGTCAGAGCTGAAAGAGAGGGAGAATGGTTGCTACATGTCTACTGTGTGAAAGCCATGATGCCATATTTCTTTGCTGCTGGGCATCACAACTATGCAAGATCAGGCCTGGTGTACCTAAGAGCAATTGAGAATTTGCCAGAGAATATCTTTCCTTACTTCCTCAAAGGAAAGAAAGCATGTGATGCGGCACATGGATGGCTTATGGAATGGTATTTGGAGTGACATGTTTATAGAATCAACATTTATGAGGTATGGACATGGTCAGCTAGGAATCATTGGAATCACACTGAAACCAGAAACTCTGAAAACATGGGCACTGAGCCGTCATATTTGCTCCCGACTTATGGAAGATCTAGCAGAGTTGAGAGGAAAATCAAATGATAGCAGATTCCAAGATAGTCAAAGGAAGAAGCAACTGCTCGGGTACACAAAAATGAACATGACAGAGAAGCCCTGAAGCTGGAGATTTGTATTCATCCTCTCAACCCGGAGATGCATCCGAAACAAATTGTCAATGTGGCAAATGGCACCCTGGGAGTATCACAGGTCAATGTAGACCAGGCAGTCAGCATTGGGCATGGCCAATTGCTTGAATTTAAAAAGGAGTTGCCAAATGGGTTTTGGAAGAGTATTGAGAGGAAGATTAAAACCATGGCAACATCTAGAAAAGGAATTGTGATTGGGTCCAAAGTGGTTTATGATACTGAATTGATATTCTCCTGAGTTATTGGACTTCAAGCATGTTCCAAAGAAGTGAACTTCAAGGACGTTCTGTCGTATGAGCTTTCACCAATCCCAACTGCTTTATTTGATGATTCAGGTAAGACCATTTTATTTGTGTGCATTATTACATCTAACTTGCATATTTATAGGAGATATGCGGATTTGTAAATTCAAGGCTGACCTAAAGAAGTCCACAAGAGTTGAAGTATCAACAAGGAACGTGGATTGAAAGGCTGCACTGTTCTGGACGGGCACCATTCTCTGGTGCATTGCGTGGCCAACATCAAGTCCTACTAATCAAGCCTTAGTCAAAGACTTTGTAGAGTATTTCAAGAAGTATTTGCAGCAGCAGCTACGCTGGGGTGATGTGTATCTTGTATTTGATAGATACATCGAGTTTAGCACCAAATATTCAACACGAAAATTTAGGGGGACTGGTAGCTGCAGAGTATTTCAGCTATCTGCTACTGGTCCTCTACCTCCCAGAAACAAGTTCTCACTGTCTCAGAAAACAAGAAGCAATTGATTCGAATCATTGTTTAAACACTGACAGTTGAAGCTGTCGTACCTGGAGGATATCAGAGCAGGCTCATCATAAATGGTCAGGAAGAATCACCTGTTGAGATTGCTCCAGGAGGATTGGTCATTAGAAGAGAGGATCTGAAGACAACTCACAGTGATCGAAATAGTGGTCGGCCATCGGCCAAAATCCGGGCATTTCTCAGTAATGGCTGATCGTTTCTGCACTGGGCCGGCCCTTATATCTGGCAGCAACTGTTTGAGACCTCTTTCACTACTACGAAAAAGTACAGAGCAAACCGCGTGCTGAGAATAAAATTAATTTAAAAAATTAATGAAACGACCCTTACCTTATACCTGACGCATGCGCAGTAATTACTAGAGGCGCGCCCAAAATGAAGAGAACAGCTGCATCCCGCGGAGCTAGCTCCACGGCTCCAACTAAGAAAAGGAAAGGCGTCAATTGTCGATAGCCACGTTCGAAAAATGTCAGAGGGAGTTTAATCGTGAACATGACACTCTTTCTTGGCTTCGCTGCAATAAAGACAGAGAGAGCCGTGGTCGACTGTTTGTGGTGTTAGGTTACCCTTATTAGATGTTTTACTAACATGGATCACATAACAAAAGAGCAGGTGACAAGAAAGATATATATTTGCTATATGATGGCCAAGGAATGTCTACTTTTCACCAAATACCCTTCACTTCATTAGGTGTCCCATGGAGTTGACTCAGGAACATCATATCAAACAGATGTTGTAGCAGCTAAGTCATTTACACACTACATTGCTGAGAGCCAGAGAAAACACTTTTTATCTATGATGTCTTCTGAAGTGCATTTTTTTTAGCTTGGATGGAATTACTGATGCTGGGAATGTAGAAGATGAGATGGTTCTTATTCAGTTTTGCAGACAGGATGACACAGCCAAGGAGATGAAATCTTGTGCTCGCTATATTTCTGTGTTGATACCAATGGTCTGGTGAGTGGTCTGCAAAAAACATTGGAAAAAATCTTGGGAATATCAAACACTTTGGATAAAAGTTCAGTATTGAGTACCAGACCAGTATTAGTGGGTGGAGGGTCAGATGGTGCTTCTGTAAACATTGCACATCATAAAAGCATTAGGGAAAGGTTTCAATCTTTGCCATGGATGTTTTGGTCATCGCATCGCCTAGAATTGGCATCAAAGAATGGATTAACCAGTCGGTTATTTAAGGCAATTGAGGAAATGTTGCCTCTCCAATACCACTTATACAAAAAATCTCCGATCCGAAAATTATCTGCGATTGTTGAAGAATTGAAGGAAAGATATGGATTACCAGAGTCAGGAAATATTCCAATTCGTTCTGAAGGGTCAAGATGGATAACTCACAAGAGACGAGCGTTACAAAGAGTATTAGATCGGTATGGGGCATACTTGAGTCAATTAAATGCATTAGCTGAAGATAATTCAATTCACGCAGAAGACCGGGAACGAATTAAAGGCTATTGCAGGAAGTGGTCCAAGTACAAAATCCTGGTAGGGTGTGCACTCTATGCTGAAGTACTCAAACCTTTTTCAATTCTTAGTCTGGCCCTGCAAATTTCTAGTGCTGATATTGTTTATTCAATTAAGCAAATTCTAAAAGCAACCAGTGCTATGAAATATTTGAGAGAGAAAGACTGCAATGGCCAGCAGTACAGAAAGTTATGACTAATATTCATAGTGATGCTAATGAGGAGAAAATTTATGAAGGTGTTTTTCTCAATGGCTTCGGTGATACCATTGTTGAGCAGCGTAAGAAAGATGCATTGTCTGACTTGAAGTAATATTGTGAGCAGATTAGAATAGTCCAATTTATAATTGCTGAGAGCGTTTCTTGTATTTCTTGACACACAGAGCTGGATTAAGAGATCTAATGAAGTAGGGTCAGATGATAGTTCACTTGATGAAATCAAACATGCAATTGAAAGTAAATGCAAACGTGGAAGATATTATCAAGCAAGCCACAGCCTTTATATGCCGGTGTTACAATGTGAATGGAGCAACAACAATGACTGAAGCAAGGATAAAAGCCTGGACAGCAAAAACTGGGAGGAAAACTGCAACAAAGGTTCCAAAACTGTTCTCTACCACCCATTTCAGAAGTTTTTGAGGAGAATGTAAAGAGAGCCCACTTTCAGTGTGCAATATGGAGGAAAGCACTTCAAGAGCCCCCAAATCTAGATCCTACTGAATATGGATGGTTCAGAGACGAGGAAGAAAAATCCCTACAACCGATAATACTTCCACTGTCAAAGCCCCCAGCACCAGACTATATTCTTAGACTTGTTTGCTGCTCATGCACCTCAGAGAGACTATGCCATTCAAGCAGATGTGGATGTGTGGCACACTGTTAAAAATGGGGTGTTTCAGTAACACCTTAATAATGTACAGACAGCGCCTACTGGCAAACACCTTCAAGGGTGTTCTATAGACACCCATTTTTGGTGTTTACTGAACACCAAATAAGGAGAACACAATACCTTCCGGAGTGTTGTATTAACTTCTGTACAAGTGTTATACCAGCACTCTAATGAGGTGAATAGGAGCACTTTATCAGCTTCACTGGAACCCACTATAATGTGCTTTAAAGACCCGAAAGAGTGCTATATATACACCCCATTTGCATTCATATAGCACCAAAATTGTGTTATTATTCTACTGCATTGCACTAAACAGAACTTTAATAAATAATACTTCAATACATAAAATGTATAATGTTAGTGATTTACAAATATATCTTTTCAATTAGTCTTCACAGTTGGTAATGAAATGAAGCAAAGTTAATGAAGAATCTATGATCTTCATTGCAGATGAGATGGTTTCTTCCAGAAAAGTCCGGACTTCATCACATTAACTAGTAAAAAAGATATCACAGCAGTAACTAATAATATGAACTACTCACATCACTATATATATATATATATGTTGTTTTTTTAACATCTCTTTAACCCTTTCGTTCCCGAATTGTTTGGACGCGGGCGGAAAAATCTAATCTTTACCGCGGAATAGTGCATTACCGTTTTATTTTTTTAACTCGATGCTGGCTGGGAAAACCCCATAGCAACCATATATCAGTAAATAGACAAAGAGTTTGGGATTTTTTGATTGAGAAAATTGAATAATATTTAGGCCCTCTACTATTACTTAAAAAAAAAAAAAATTTCCCAAAAAAATTCCACTTTTCTCATCAATAATAAAAAAAAAAAATAGAAATGATCTACTTATTCTTGTCATAGCTAGACGTGGAGTAGTATTTATTTGACTCTCTGGTTGTTAGCCATGGAACTTCAACCGCATCAACCTAAATCTTTTGATTTTCCTAAATGAAGCTTTGGGAAAAAAGTGCCTGTAATGAGAAGCTTTCAAGCTTCATAGATTAACAGATGACCTTGGCTTCACTATATAGAGAGCAGGGATGTAGTGCTATGTTTCCACTGTTCTGAGGCGAAGAAGCAGAAAAAATTGAATTGGTGCAACAATGCAGATGAAGCATTTATATCCAAGGGGTTCTACAACTGGAAGGATGCCACTGTGAAGTATGTTCAACATGAATCTAGCAATTGCCACAAAGAAGCAGTTCTTAAGGTGGTAACGGTGAAATCTACTGATGTAGCGGAGATACTCTCTGCTAAACTGGCAAAAGACAAAATGGAGAGACGGCAATGCTTTTTAAAAATTCTGTCAAATATAAGGTTTTTAGGGCGTCAAGGTCTACCATTAAGAGGACATGGTGATGAAGCTGATTCCAACTACATGCAGTTGCTGAAGTTGAGGTCTGAGGAAGATTCAAGAGTCAAAGATTGGTTGAAGAAAAAAACTGATAAATAATATCTCCAGAAATTCAAAATGAGATCCTTAAGTTGATGGCACTATCTGTACTTCGTCAAGTGGTACATTCGATTCATGATGCTCCTTTTTGTTCTTTAATGATAGATGAGACAACAGACGTATCAAACAAAGAACAAGTTGTGATTTGCCTAAGATGGATTGACAAAAAATTTGAAGCCAACGAAGAGTTTATAGGTCTTCATCAAGTGGATTCAACATCAGCAGTTTTATTTGCCGTTGTTCGTGATGTATTGACGAGGCTGAATTTATCAATTCATAAGCTGAGAGGCCAGTGCTTTGATGGAGCATCAGCCATGTCAGAAGCTGAAAGGGGTCTTGCTGCTCTTGTACAGCAAGAGGAACCTAAAGCCATTTATACACATTGTTACGGGCATGCACTTAATTTAGCTTGTGGAGATGCGATAAAAACATGCAATCTCATAAAAAATGCCTTGGATACTTCCTATGAGCTGATTAAATTAATCAAGAAGAGTCCTCGCAGGGATGCTGCACTGCAAAAAATAAAAGAGCAATTACCAGAGGATACTATGGGTATTTGAGTTCTGTGTCCTACAAGGTATATATTAATGCTTATTGTATTATATTGTATTTTATTTTAGTGTTCTACTATATATAAGTGGACTGTACGAGCCCATGCTCTTCAGTCTATCATTTCAAATTATGAAGCTCTTCAAGGCCTTTGGGAAGAGGCAGTTACTTTTGTTAAAGATACAGAAATGAAAGCCCGGATTAGGGGTGTGGCTGCTGTCATGGAATCATTTGAATACTTCTGTCTTTTTTGGGATTTGTTAAAGAAGAGAGCAGCTGAATTGGACATTGATGATCCCAAACTACCTAGAAGAAGAAAACAACCAAAGAGATATGATGAGAATTCTAGTACAAGTAGTTTTCATCTACAGTAGAAGAGTACTACAAACGAAATTATTTTGAAGCTCTTGATGAGCTTGTCAATGGTATAAGAAATCGTTTCAATCAACCAGGTTATAGAGTATATTTAAACCTGGAACAACTTCTCATTAAAGCTGCCAGGAAGTGTGAGTATGAAGAAGAATTTAAGTTTGTAACTGACTTCTACCAGGATGATTTTGATTGTCAAACATTAAAGTTACAGTTACATACAATGTCTAGCAATTTTTCTTCTGTGGGTAATATTGACCTACAATCTATTATAAGCTACTTCAAAGGTCTGTCTGATCCTCAAAAAGATTTAATGTCTCAAGTATGTAAGCTGCTTTCTTTAATACTTGTCATGCCTGCAACAAATGCAGTGAGTGAACGATCATTCAGTTGTCTGCGTCATTTGAAGTCGTATCTGAGAGCTACTATGACGCAAACCAGATTAAACAATGTTTGTGTGCTTCATGTACACAAAACTATAACTGATCAACTTTCTTTAGTTGAAATGGCAAATGAATTCGTAGCAGGCTCAAGTCACAGAGAGTGTCAATTTGGAAATGTCCGTGAAACTGATTTATGAACACACAGAATTTTTATTGTAACTATATTTTGTGGTTAATATTCAGCTAGTTTCTTTTTAATAATCAAGGGGGTTGTGGGTGTGGTTTAATGGCCTTTCCACTTTTGAAGTGCTTCCTACACCTCTACCATTATAAGTGGACACCCCTTATATCTCTTACCAGTGTACTTCTGTAATCAAGAGACATCTCTTACCAGTGGACACCCATTACATCTCTTACCAGTGGACACCCATTACATCCCTTACCAGTGGACACCCCTTACTAGCTTACCAGAGGACATCTCTTACTAGTGGACATCTTTTACCAGTGGACATCTCTTACCAGTTCACATCTCTTACCAGTGGACACGCCTTACCAGAGTACATCTCTTACCAATGCTCATCTTTTACCAGTGGACACCCCTTACCGGTGGACACATCATTACATCCCTTACCAGTGCACATCTCTTACCAGTGCACATCTCTTATCAATAGACATCTCTTACCAGTGGACACCCGTTACATCTCTAACAATGGACATATCTTATTAGTGCACACTACTTACCAGTGGACACCCCTTACAGAGGACAATTCTTACCAGTTGACATTTCGTACCAGTGAAATTCTATTTTCTAGACATCTCTTACCAGTGGACACCCCTTACATAATCTTACCAGTGCAAGTCTCTTATTAATCTCTAATCAGTGGATACCCATTACATCTCTTACAAGTGGACACCAATTACATCTCTTACCTGCAGACATCTCTTACCAGTGGACACCCATTACATCTCTTACTATTGGACACCCCTTACCAGTGGACACCCAATACATCTCTTACCAGTACACATCTCATTTCAATATATATCACCAGTGGATGTCCCTTACCAGTGCACATCCTTTACCAGTGCACACCTCTTACAGTGGACATCTCTTACAAGTGGACACCCATTACATCTCTTACCAGTCCACAACTCTTACCAGTGGACACGCCTTACCAAAGGACACCACTTACCAATACACATCTTTTACCAGTGGACACCCCTTACCAGTGGACGCATCATTACATCTCTTACCAGTGCACATCTCTTACCAGTGCACGTCTCTATCTATAGACACCTCTTACCAGTGCACACCCCGAATCAGTGGACATCTCTACCAGTGGACACCCCTTATATCTCTTACCAGTGGACACCACTTACCAGTGCACATCAATTACAAGTGGACACCCCTTACCAGTGGATATCTCTAATCAGTGGACACCTATTACATCTCTTACAAGTGGATACCCATTACATCTCTTACCAGCAGACATCTCTTACCAGTGGGCACCCCTTACTAGTTGTTACATATCTTACCAGTGCATGTCTCTTATGAATATACATCTCTACCTGTGCACACCCCTTATATCTCTTACCAGTGGACACCCCTTTACCAGAGGACATCTCTTACCAGTAGACAACTAGAACCCCCCTTACCAGAGGACATCTCTTACAAGTGGACACGCCTTACCAGTGGACACCGCTTACCGGTGGACACATCATTACATCTCTTACCAGTGCACATCTCTTACCAGTGCACGTCTCTTATCAATAGACATCTCTTACCAGTGGACACCCCTTAAATATCTTACCAGTGCACGTCTCTTATTAACCCTTTCGTTCCCAATCCCGCTTTAAAGCGGGTGAAGACCGGTTGGCTTCTCCGAATTTTTAAAAATAGTTACTTTATAGCTAGAACCTTCAGATTGCATACACAGGTGCCCAATGCATTGGAGAAGCATCTAAAATAGCTTTCAGCCAGGACTGCTTCGACAGTACCTCACAGCAGTTGCGTTTATTTCTTCCTCGGCAAAAAAAAAAAACATCGGTTCTCCGTCGAATTTTAAAAAAAGTTACCTTCTTCACAGCAGCTTCATTTATGGATCCAGTCATCTCCAGAGCTTTGTAGAAGCAGCGAAAAATTGCTTGAGCTCAGTAGCCGTCCATAACACATTGAAACAACCGCTTCTTTGCCGACCAAGACTTTGCGGTTGGACTTACTGTCTTCTCCATTTTTTATAAAATCGCCAGTTCAACTGGGGACCTCCCTATTACGTACAGTCTTAGGTAATGCTTATTACATCATAGGAAAAAAAGTGAGCGTGTCGTGTGACCCCGGTAACTATGCAAAAAAAATTTTTTTGCAAAGTCATTTTTTGGAAGATGGCGTCTACAAGTTACAATGCGGTGCAAGTTTTAGATTTGCTTGATGCTGACTCTAGCTACTCAGGATCAAGCGAAGAGAAGGGAGACGACATCTAGGGCTATAGGAGGCCCTGTATCAGGGTTGGTGGACCAGACCCCGTCAACTCTGATACTGAAAATCATAAATGGGAGTCAAGAAGATGATCGAGGTAAGCTTGTCTTTCTCTTGTCTTTCTCTTGAAAAATAGCAAGCTTCTGTTGTGGAAAGGACTTATTTATAGCTATATTGAGATAGAGTAAGCTGTTTAGCTATAATATATGTATATATTTCATTGAGTTTTGAGATTTGAAAGTGGCTTGTGGTTTTTTGAACAAATTCAAATTTTCAAAAAAATTAAAAAAATTTTTTTACCACATATACTACTAGGACCAGATGTGAATGCAGTCACCGACCTGATTACGCAGATGAGGCGACAGGAGCAGAGTCTTCCAGTGATGAAGGAGAGGATACCGGACCTGTGTCTTCCAATGATGAAACACGAATAGGCAGCAGGTTCCAGTGATAAAGAAGAGGAAGTGGCTCCTCCTGCTCCAAGTTTTGGACGTCCTCGCGGTCGGAGAAGGCGGGAACCGAAGAACAAGAGTCGGGTGGATGAGGTAGGGGGAGAGTGGCACACTCATTGATATTCCATAATCTTTTGTGTGAAGGACCACAGACTTTGATATTTGTGGCTGCTTCCCCCTCCCCCCCTGAACATCCCAAAAGTTGTAATATGTATTGTTATTGTCGTTGACGTTGTCAGTGTTTTTGTGGTGTTGTAGTGGAGCTTCGCACTCGATGTATATGTGTGTGCGTGGAGTTGAAATGTTATTCTGGCGCTTCCAGATCTAACCGGGGAGGGAACGAACTCGGGGAGGGGGGGGGTCTTTTCCAATCGGGGCTACTATGCCCATGTAAGTAGAATTTCATGTGTGTGTACACCAGTCAATTTATGTATAATACATTATACATTTATTTTTATGATCTGTATTCACCTGTATCTTCTTTTTTCTAGTGTGTGTGTGTGTGTATGTGTGTGTGTGCATTTGTGGAATGAGAGAGAGCAACCGTGGACTAACAGTATGTAGCGCTTCCGTATACAACCTAGGAGGGAACTCAGGATCTTTTTGGATCGTGACTACTATGCCCATGTAAGTTGAATTTCATGTGTGTGTGTGTGTGTGTGTGTGCACCAGTCAATTTATGTATAATAAATTATACATTTATTTTTATGATCTGTATTCACCTGTAGCTTCTTTTTTCTTGTGTGTGTGTGTATGTGTATGTGTGTGCGTGCATTTGTGGAAAGAGAGTAAGTTGAATTTCATTTCAACTACTGATATTGGCGTGTCGCTAGGGCTGGGGGTGATTATGGTACAAGAATGTCAGTGAAAAGTAATGACGGGGGAGGGGGGGTTATGGTACAAGAATGTCAGTGAAAAGTAATGACGGGGGAGGGGGGGTTATGGTACAAGAATGTCAGTGAAAAGTAATGACGGGGGAGGGGGGGTTATGGTACAAGAATGTCAGTGAAAAGTAATGACGGGGGAGGGGGGGGTTATGGTACAAGAATGTCAGTGAAAACTAATGACGGGGGAGGGGGGGCTCAATTCAGCGAGGCCAGCAGTTATGTTACAAATGTCATTGTTGTCTTGTGTTTTTTTGGTATTGTGTGGAGGTTCCGGATCCTATGGGAGGGATCGTTCAGTCTGTGACACCATCCATGCCGGGTAAGTTGAATTCCACGTGTGTGCTTGTACTGCTTTTCATTTTCAAAGTACACTTTCTCAATACATGTTTCTCTCATGTACAGTGTGGAGTATTCATACAGTGGGAGGCTAGCGCTGGGTTCCCCCCTAGAATTTTGGGAGTTGAATAGAAATGAACATTTAGGAAGCATTTATTTTTAGTCTGATATTGTATCCCATTATGTTCCTATCATAACTGAGCCTTTAGTGCATAGGACCGAACACTGATCATCAGTGTGAAGTATAGACTCGTATGCAAAGATGTGCATCAAAGTAGTGTAGGTTCCAAAAAATGGGTGTGGCGAAGTACACTCGGAGCCCCACCCCAAACAAAAATCCTGTATGAAGCCGCATACAATACATCATAAGTTGCAATTATATAGGATCATGAATAATTTGTTGTTTGTATTACAAATATCTTTGTTGTTTGTGTTTTTGTGTATATGAAATTGTTTTGTAGTAGAGCTCGACGTCCGATGGCATACGTTCCTTGTGGACACTCATAGATGTCTCCTACATGATCACAATCAGCACCACACACAACAAACAACATATTTTATTGTTGAACTAATATAATATTGGTATATAATGCATCAAACAATATTATTTCTATTTTATTTTATTTTTTTATTGATGGGAAAAGTGGATTTTTTTGGGGGAAAATTTTTTTTTTTTTGAAATATTAGTAGATGGCTTAAATATTATTCAATTTTCTCAATCAAAAAATGAGGGGAATCCCAAACTCTTGGTCTATTTAGTGATATATGGTTGCTATGGGGTTTTCCCAGCCAGCATCGAGTTAAAAAAATAAAACGGTAATGCTCTATTCCGCGGTAGAAGATTACATTTTTCCGCGCGCGTCCAAACAATTTGGGAACGAGAGGGTTAATAGACATATTTTACCTGCACACCCCAAATCAGTGGACATCTCTACCAGCGGACACTCCTTATATCTCTTACCAGTGGACACCCCTTACCAGTGCACATTTATTACAAGTGGACACCCCATACCAGTGGATGTCTCTAATCAGTGGACGCCCATTACATCGCTTACAAGTGGACACCCATTACATCTCTTACCAGCAGACATCTTTTACCAGTGCACACCCCAAATCAGTGGACATCTCTACTAGTGGACACCCCTTATATCTCTTACCAGTGGACACCCATTACATCTCTTACTATTGGACACCCCTTACCAGTGGACACCCATTACATATCTTACCAGTACACATCTCATTTCAATACATATCACCAGTGGATATCCCTTACCAGTGCACACCTCTTACAGTTGATATCTCTTACCAGTGGACACCCATTATATCTCATACCAGTGGACAACTCTTACTAGTGGACAACTCTTACCAGTGGACATCTCTTACTAGTGCACATTTCTTACCAGTGGACACGCTTTACCAGAGGACATCTCTTACCAATGCACATCTTTTACCAGTGGACACCCCTTACCAGTGGACACATCATTACATCTCTTACCAGTGCATATCTCTTACCAGTGCAGTCTCTTATCAATAGACATCTCTTACCAGTGCACACCCCAAATCAGTGGACATCTCTACCAGTGGACACCCCTTATATCTCTTACCAGTGCACATCTAATACAAGTGGACAACTCTTACATCTCTTACCAGCAGACATCTCTTACAGGTGGCCACCCCTTACCAGTGGACACCCATTACATCTCTTACTATTGGACACCCCTTACCAGTGGACACCCATTACATCTCTTACTATTAGACACCACTTATCAGTGGACACCCATTAGATCTCCTACCAGTACATATCTCATTTCAATAGATATCACCAGTAGATATCCCTTACCAGTGCACATCCTTTACCAGTGCACATCTCTTATTACAGTGGACATCTCTTACCAGTGGACACCCATTACATCTCTAACAGTCCACAACTCTTACCAGTGGACAACTCTTACTAGTGCACATCTCTACCAGTACACACCCTTACATCTCTTACCAGTGTACGTCTCTTATCAATAGACCTCCCTTACCAGTGCACACTCTTACCAGAGGACATCTCTTACCAGAGGACATCTCTTACAAGTGGACATCTCACACCAGTGGACATCTCTTACCAGTGCACATCTCATATCAGTGGACACCCCTTACCAGTGGACACCCCATACCAGTGGACATCTCTTACCAGTGGACAACCCTTACCAGTGGACAACCCTTACCAGTGGACATGTCTTACCAGTGCGCACATCTCTTACCAGTGGATACCCATTACATCTCTACCAATGGACATCTCTTATTAGTGCACATCTCTTACTACTGGACCTCTCTTACCATAGGACACAGCTTATACCTCTTACCAGTAAACATCTCTACCACCAGTTGACATTTTGTACCAGTGAAATTCCATTTTCTATTACCAATAGACATCTCTTACCAGTGGGCACCTCTTACCAGTTGACACCCGTTACATATCTTACCAGTGCATGTCTCTTATGAATATACATCTCTACCTGTGCACACCCCTTGTATCTCTTACCAGTGGACACCCCTTACCAGAGCACATCTCTTACCAGTGGACATCTCTTATCATTGTAGAAATGACTCCACACTCACTCACGAACTAATGAAATGACTCCACACTCACTCACAAACTAATGAAATGACTCCATACTCACTCACGAACTAATGAAATGATTCCACACTCACTCACGAACTAATGAAATGACGCACTCTCAAACTAATGAAATGATTCCACACACCCACAAGAACTAATGAAATGAATCCACACACACACAAACTAATGAAATGACGCACTCTCAAACTAATGAAATGACTCCACACTCACTCACCAACTAATGAAATGACTCCACACTCACTCACGAACTAATGAAATGACTCCACACGCACTCTCAAACTAATGAAATGACTCCACACTCACTCACGAACTAATGAAATGACTCCACACTCACTCACAAACTAATGAAATGACTCCACACGCACTCTCAAACTAATGAAATGGCACCACACTCACTCACGAACTAATGAAATGACTCCACACTCACTCACGAACTAATGAAATGACTCCACACTCACTCATGAACTAATGAAATGACTCCACACACACTCATGAACTAATGAAATGGCTCCACACTCACTCACGAACTAATGAAATGACTCCACACTCACTCACGAACTAATGAAATGACTCCACATGCACTCTCAAACTAATGAAATGTCTCCACACACACTCATGAACTAATGAAATGGCTCCACACTCAATCACGAACTAATGAAGTGACTCCACACTCACTCACAAACTAATGAAATGACTCCACACGCACTCTCAAACTAATGAAATGGCTCCACACCCACGAACTAATGAAATGACTCCACACTCACTCACGAACTAATGAAAGACTCCACACGCACTCTCAAACTAACACACTCACTCACGAACTAATGAAATGACTCCACACTCACTCACGAACTAATGAAATGACTCCACACACACACACGAACTAATGAAATGACTCCACACACACACACGAACTAATGAAATTACTCCACACTCACTCACGAACTAATGAAATGACTCCATACTCTCAAACTAATGAAATGACTCCACACCCACTCACGAACTAATGAAATGACTCCACACTCACTCACAAACTAATGAAATGACTCCACACGCACTCTCAAACTAATGAAATGGCACCACACTCACTCACGAACTAATGAAATGACTCCACACTCACTCACGAACTAATGAAATGACTCCACACTCACTCATGAACTAATGAAATGACTCCACACACACTCATGAACTAATGAAATGACTCCACACACACTCATCAACTAATGAAATGACTCCACACCCACTCACGAACTAATGAAATGACTCCACACTTGGTGGATTACAGGAGAAATGATGAACTTGGTGGATTACACGTGAAATTATGAACTTGGTGGATTACATGTGAAATGATAAAATTAGTGGATTACATGTGAAATGATGAACTTAGTGGATTACATGTGAAATGATGAACTTGGTGGATTACATGAGAAATGATAAAATTAGTGGATTACATGTGAAATGACGAACTTTGTGGATTATATGTTGATGAAGGAACTTAGCTTTTCTCTCCCTTCTCCCCCTCATCCACTCTTTTTGGCAATTTCATTGAAATGAGTGAGTAGCGAAATTAGTGGGTAACCTAATCGATGACTTGTCAAATGAACAGTTACATCATAATACACAAATTTGATGTCTTATGAGTTGTATATATTATATACATATATCTTACAATATGAAATACTAACATGTACATATTGACAAAAAAAAAAGGTAAATAAAATATTATATGCAGTATGAATGAGAAAGACGTCAATAACTAAAAAAATAATTATTAGAGCTTTGAAACTAGTACATACCACCATCCAAGTCAGCAAATATATACATACGTATATCTAGAAAAAGTACTTGTCATTCAAATTTATGCTAAATTCCTACCTAGACCCGTGCTAGAAACAATCTACATTACCATACCTTTAAAAATGTTTTCTTTGGGTGCTCACACATCCGGTTACGCGGTACGCCCACACAAATCAATTAACTGTTGCTATAGAAGGTAACTCTAATTCTTTGTAGGTCCACGCTGCCCGGGGGATCTCTAAGACCCGTCAACTGACAGCCAACTGATCAAGAATGACTTTTACTAAAGTTACTAAACTTTTACAGATATTTATTACAATTTAACAATTCTGGCTATAGTAGTTTGATAAGGTGATTTAAGGGAAAAATATTCTGATCTTTTTTTTTTTGACTTGATAGTTTTTATTTATTTTGCGGGTTGTACATGTAGCTAACTCAGTTTACTTACATCACACCTGTTATGAATTAATTATCACTGCTAAGGGTTAATGAAATTTGATGAAGTTTACCATTAGTTTTGTTTGGTACAGTGTACCATTAGTTTTGTTTGTTAAAGTGCATCGTTAGTTATGTTAGGTAAAGTGTACCGTTAATTTTGTTTGTTTTATTACCAAAAGTTAGAAGTACTTTTAAAGTACTGAAATGCTTGTAACTAGTTTTATAATGTATAATTAATGTTCAGAAAAGCAGTCACATGCTGCTAAAACTGCTAAAGTGTAGTTGTGTTTTGGTAAAGTGTAGTTGTAGAACAAAAAGATATGCTGCAATACCAAATAACCTCTAAAAGCAGCCAAACTCTACAGAGTCAAAAGGCTTGCCCCTTAGTATGGCTTTCGTAGAGAGGTTTCACTGTAGTTTGTCTATACTCTAAATAGGTGTGTTGGTGTAAAGTATGTCAATACGTGTGTTGATAAAATTATGTCATTATATAATTGTGACCGTCTATAGGAAAACCAGGCACAACGCGGCACCTTCGAAAAATTTTTTTTTGCACTTACGGAGTTGTCGGCGTCCAGATATTGAGCTCTCCAAGTTTTATCGTCGTAGCTTAAGTCGTTCCCGCTATAATAGACCTAACCGTTCCCTTCCGTCCGCTTGAAACAATACATTTTTAAGAAATCGATCGATCTTTTCTCGATATTACGCACGCCGCGTTGTGCCCGGTTTTCCCGTAGACGGTCACATATGTTGATATAGTATATTTATAGACGGTAAAGTGTGATGGTATAGTGTATCTGTAGATGTTATGTTCATGAGTGTATTAAAGTAAAGTAGAACTTCAGTTATCTGAGCACTGAACAATATACAACACCAAAATATAATAGTAAGCACATGCATACATGAAGAACTCATTTACCACGCCCTTCATATTTGTTTTGTAATACATTTTCTATGGTTATCTGAACATTTGAGTTATCTAAACACCTCTCGGTTCCAATGTGTTCAGATAACTGAAGTCCTACTCTATATCCAAAAGTGTGCCAAAATATCTTAACTACCATCCATGGAGTTCCACACACTCCTTTACTGATTTACTCCCCAAATTACTCCCCGAAATTACTCCCCCAAGGAGTTACTCTAACTCCTCGTTTTTAATGTCTTCACAGTACAACTTCATTTACCCTGCAAGTGTAATTGGCAAGGAGCGAAGCTGCGAGACAATCAGGGGTAACACAATTGAAATCACGTATAACAATAGTGTAGTTTTTAGGCTCCTCGCCATTTGTGCTCAAGCACAACATTAGTTTATAAATGTGTGTGGACGTACATACGCCATTTTGTACCCTGACCCTAGCGTATTTTTGTGTTAGCTCGGCGTTCGACTCCAACCAAGCTGCACTACACAGAATACTCTGGTTTAGCGATCCTTACTTTAATCATCATAGAAATTGAATTGTGTACCGCTTTGAGTGCTTTTGCGGTATAGTTAAAGCTCAAAAACTTACCGAAGTTCTATTTCTGTTCAGTTAGTGGTGTGGTAAGTTCATACGCTATTTGTCAGTTCTATTTACACAACAATTAATTGTCAACTAGAGTAACCATGACGGTAAGTCTTGTGTAGGTATGTTCAGTAGTGTGAAAGTACTGTGTGTTGCAAATACTACTTAGCAGAAGAATATCACAAAGAAAAAGTTTAAAGTGGTCCTGTAGTCAGGTAAGGAAGGAAATAATGGAGCGAGGCGATATAAGAAATGGATGGCTTCATTTGATGGATTTTACCTGACTCGGGGCCACTACTCCAATAACTCGTCTGCCACACTCCATGACTCCTCCACTGGGAACATCGCTTGGTTTGCTCATAGAACTAAACGTGGTCCAGGGCATAACTGGACTGGAACTTCAGCTGGTGCTAAGCCGGATATGTTTGATGAGCTTCTTGGAAAGGCAAAGGAGGCAGGGTTTTCCATCAAGGAACTTGTCTGCGACAAGACTCCGCAACCAACGCTACATTCTGCCGGTACTTTCTGGAAGGGATTACTGCCTTGACAACCACATGTCATCCTGGTGCTACCATCCTCTGGTAAAATAAATTATGTCATAAATACTACCTAAAGAGATAGAGAAAGAATGAAGAAAATATCATTATTGCCGGTATTAGGTGAATCCTGATGGAACTCCCTATAGATCTAAGCACCACTTTACCTGCAAGTCACAGGTGGCAGGATTTTCTAGTCTTTTGGAGGAAATGTCCATATATCCTCAAGACTATGTGTCCGACCATGGCACGTTGACCACAAATACAGTCGAAGGGTTTCATGGATTGGCACTCATCTACTGTGACAAACGGACCAACCTGTCGCACACCCATTACGTGTGTAAGACAAACATAGCAGTATGCCACAAGGTTAGCTGGAAAAAAATATATATATATATATTTGCATAATATTATATAAAACAAAAAAAATGAAAATGAAAACAACCGCAACATTAATTTATACTAATATTGAAATAGAATCTTGGACCAATTTGGAAAGCTCTCTGCTTTTGAAAAATGGGAGTGGACATGCCTGAAAATGCAGTCGCTTCCATATTAAAGGAACAACAAGAGTGGGTCAAGAAGTGCTCCAAAAGGTCTAGCAAAGAATACCTCCACAACCGGTAAGCATTATTAATATGATTTACTAGTGGCTAGTTTCCCAGCTGTGCATGAAAAACTATCTTTTGTAAAATAATATTCGCATATTAATAACGGAAACCTACAGAAGAAGGCAAAGAAAGCTCGGTATGAGCTCGAGAAAACGTTTATGGAGAGGCTACGTGGAGCAGGATGCAATGTTGGGGAGTATACTGGAGATGGGCAGGGTGAGTTTGTGTCTGCAGAACTCCATTCTGTTGAAGAAGGCACTAGAGATGCTAACCCAGAAGCAGAACATCAAGAGTTGGAAGATGGTGATGATGATGGAGATGATAATGATGATGATGATGGAATTGACCTTGACCATCACCCTCTTCTTATCTTCTGCGACTGTGAAGCAACTGGGCTGAGCATCTACAATGACCGTATAACTGACATTGGTGCAAAGGTTGTGGCCTGTCCCACTCCACTGGGCAACTAACATTTTCCAGTCTTGTCGGAACCACTAGACATATTCCAGCACCTGGTAAAAATTAAAAAAATTACGTCACTAAATGATTATCATGGACCTATTTTATAATAGTGACCAGATCACTGGTATTTCTCAAGCCATCCTTAGGAATGAGCAGCACGCGGTAAACAATTCAATTTCTAAGGTGATACCGGTAATGATCGCTAAACCGGAAGATTGTGTTTAGTGAAGTTTGGGACGGGGTCGAACACGGAGCGAACACGGAGCGAACACAACAGTACGCGCAGGGACAATTGTGTTACCCCTGGGCGTGTCTCTCTCGCTCCGCTCGCTCGCCTATAATCGGACATATGAAACATATGTCCGTCCACACTTTATTGGCGAGCGAGCGGAGCGAGAGAGACACTCCCAGGGGTAACACAATTGAAAATCGGATATTTTTGTTTTAACGTATATACTTGTGTTATTTTGTACTTTGACCCTCGGTATTTTTGTGCTCGCTCAGTGTTCGACCCCGTCCAAAGCTTCACTAAACAGAATTCTCGGTTTAGCGACCATCGCCCGTATCACCTTAGAAATTGAATTGTTTATCGCTTTGAATTCTTTTGTGGGTGTAGTTAAAACTTAAAAACTTAAGGGAGCTCCATTTCTATTCGGGTTAGTGGCGGTGGTAAGTTAATATGCTATTTGTCACAGTTATAAGCCCTACTCAACAGTATTGACTTGAAAATTCATTGTCCACTAGACTAACCACGAAGGTAAGTCTTGCGTAGGTATGTTCAGTTGTGTGAAAGTATTGTGCGTTAAGAATATCACAAAGAAACATTTAAATAACGTGACTTGATTTTGTTGCTTCTTTTTCAATTCAAACAGTTAAGGGGAGCGGTAGCTATGGCACTGAATCCCCTTTACCCATATGCGTAATTTAACAACTCGACTTTATTTTAGTAGTTTGAATGTTAGTTGTTAAAATCAATACTTTAACAATAGTGTAGTTTAAGGCTCGCTCGCCATTTGTGCTCAAGCACACCACTAGTATAAAAGAAACAAATATCCACGATTTTCAATTGCGTTACCCAAGATTGTGTCTCGCTCACTTCGCTCGCTCGCCAATTAATGGTTGGGCACGTCAACACTAATATACATCCTTATTTTAAACTTACCTCAAATGCTGTGGCTTACATTGATTGGCACATTAGTTACAAACTTTAACAATACCGACGCTATAGTAATCGCTTGGTCTGAAATTTCTATCCTCATTACATCTAATAATATAATAAGAGATATGAAAGGTTTTATGTTTTAGTGTCCTTAGACATGAATGAATCATTTTTGTTGGCAGTATGCTTAGTTATTCACTTAAAATTGCTTCAGTAAGTTTGGCAATGGCTCAGCTATGGTGTGTGTATGCTAATATTACACAATGTATATCTCAATATGAAGCATAGTGATCAAACAAAAAAATCAATTATTTTATTATTATATAATTATATTATTAGATGTAATGAGTATAGAAATTTCAGACAAATCTATACATGATGATGCTTTGTCTAGCTATTTATGTAGAACAGGATAATTGCACTCTATATAATACATAGTTTGTTTTTTCTTCTAGCCAAACCAGCTGTGAAACAGAAACCATTATCGGGATTCAAGATAGAAGTGTTATCATACATTGTGAAGACAAGCAAGCAAACTATTGGCTAAAAGATGGACTTCAACTACATGAGAAAGTAATGTTCGGAAACAGTTTCGTTATAATTCCAAGTTTGTCTAAAGAAGATGAAGGCCAATACACATGTGAAGATCTCCCTTCACATCAAATTTCATCATCATATTCTCTTAAAGTTGCAGGTTACAATTTACCTAATAATTAAATTTGAGATAATAGAATCAAAATACTGATACAGGATTTATGAACTGGAAAAGTTTTCTGTAGAGATGAAAAGCTTGCATTATTCAGTTTTGTCCCGTTTGTTTCTTTTTTCGTGCTTTTTATACTTAATTTACACATCACAATAATAATAATATTATGGGTGATTTATCAGAGATACTGATAAATGTTTCTTTACTATTGCAAGCATTTCATAATATTGCAAGTATATTGTGTCATAAGCTAGTTATAGTTTAGGTAGGATTCAACATTCAAGTACAATGTGTATATATAATATAAAATATATGTGGATAGTTTGACTGGTTTTATTTTATTATTCAATTTCTTGTCAGAACTAGATAATAGTAGAATAACTCCAAAGCGTCATTTCAAACCACCTGGAGAATCAGTTAAAATTAGATGTAACTCAGCAGTTAAAATTAAGTGGTATTTCGAAGGGAGTACTGATCTTCCAATCAACGTTGAAGTAATGGACCGATATACCCTCCTAATAAATAATATCGATGATGACAGCAGTGGTGTATATGAGTGTGCCGGTTTAAATGGAGATAACAATAAGTACTTTTATGCAGTTTGCAAGGTACTACTTCTAGGTATGCTGTGTAATCCTTTACATCAAATATTTAGAAATTGTGACTACAATTATTGTTGAGCCAGTTCCACATACCAGTAGGAATTGTTATAAATTGGACTGTAATATTTTCACGAGTAATACAGTCATTTTTTCCAAATAATTCAATAGAAAATACATTATAAATCATTGTAACAACAGTATTTTAATTAATATCTATATGTTCCAGACCAGACCAGAATAGACCCCACATTTGAGATGATCAGAGAGTTTAAAGGCAGCATAAATATTTCCTGTAAGACCACAGATGTTTTATGGTATTTCAACAACCACCTTTTGCCAAACCAAGCTAGATACACAACTTTTTCGCCTTATGCTAGGCTCTACATACCTAAAAGTCTCAGAGACGACACTGGTGTATATACATGTGTGGGTCAGTCTGAATCAGGAATTGAATTTGCATCACAGGCAGAAATAATTGTTCAGTGTAAGCATGTTGAATGTAGATATCAGTTTATTATTTTAGCTTTTTGTTCTAAAGCAATGATAGGCAAAATTAACAATGAAGTAATTACAGGGCAACAACATTATTTCTCTTTAAATCGAGTAACTAGTGGTGTGCTTGAGCACAAATGGGGAGCAAGCCTTAAACAACACTATTATTAAACGATTGATTTTAACAACTAACATTCAAGCTATTAAAATAAAGTCGGGTTGTTAAATTACGCATATGCGGTAAAGGGGATTCAATGCCGTAATAAAAGAAGCAACAAAATCAAGTCACGTTATTTAAAATTTTCTTTGTGATATTCTTAATAGTAGCTATAACGCACAATACCTTCACACAACTGAAAATACCTACGCAAGACTTACCTTCGTGGTTCTCTAGTGGACAATGAATTTTCAAGTAAATACTGTTGAGTAGGGCTTATAACTGTGACAAATAGCGTATTAACTTACCGCTGCCACTAACTCGAATAGAAATGGAGCTCCCATACGTTTTTGAGTTTTAACTGCACCCCAATAGAATTCAAAGCGGTAAACAATTCAATTTCTAAGGTGATCGCTAAACCGGAGGATTCTGTTTAGTGAAGCTTGGGACCGGGTCGAACGCGGTGCGAACACAAAAATACGCGAGTGTCAAAGTACAAAATGACATACGTACGTCCAAATATATAAAAAAAACTAGTGGTGTGCTTGACCACAAATGGCGAGCGAGCCTGATAGTTAGGTAACATAAAACTAAGTATTGTTACTATGTTTTAGCTTAGTTCATGCAAACACTATAATAGCAGTTATGACCTTTTATTTCAGCAAACAAATACAAACTCACTCTCTTACCTGATTAATGGTAACTACAAACATCTGCCATTCTGATAATCTCAATTACCAGTAACTCTTGAACAAGCACTCAGCTACGATAAAAAAATAAACCAGTGTTATTATTTGTAATTTTAGCATGGAATTACTACTTACCTCAATTTCCTGAGTATTGATAACTTCTGTAAGTAGTATCAAATTTAAGTTACTTTGACTATCTGAATTACCTCGAATTCTTGACAACAAGCTCACAGCTACAAAAACAAAGGACAATTAATTTTAGCACACAAATATAAAAAAACTTTCTTACCTTTTCTTGAGCAGTGGTAACTTTGGTAGTACCAAATTTGAGCCATTCTGACTACTTGAATTTACCAGTCCCTGTTGACAGCAAGCTCTTAGCTACAAAAAATCAAGGCCAGAGTTATTTTTGCATATTTAGCTAACAAATATGGAATTACGTACTTACCTCAGCTTCCCTCAAGTAGTAGTAGCTTCCTTAGCATTAATACTACGGCATTCTGACTACAATGACCAACAATCGGCACTCCGTATCCCTCTAAAACGGAGAAGTTTTGAAATTAAGTCTGGAAAAGGGTCTTCAATGCCATAGTAACCGGTCGAATCAACTTTTTGTTTGTTGAAAAGCAAGTGTTTTCGCACGAATTTTCTCACACTTTGGAACTTAAGTATGAAGTAAGGCTTGCTTAATGCTGTAGTTTCAGAATAAGCTAGGGTCAAGCCTAAAAATCCGGTTATTTATTTATTCCGCTAGATATCTTCAAAATGTTATTTTTTAGGTAAATGACCCTGAGATAACTCACTTTATCACATTGACAGTGTTATCTCAAGGCAGTATTGGCAAGCTCATTGCCCTAGTAGTTATTGCAACAGACTTTGGCTTACCAGTTTCCTGTGTTTTTATGGCTACCTTCCTCTAAGTGGAGCCTACCCAACCAGGTTAGAGCAGCAGCTAAAATATCAGCTGGTGGTGTGGGAGCCCCTAGAGACTTTAACAGCCAACTATGAAAAGTTACCAGCCCAAGTACAACTACTTCAATGAAGATATCTAGTGTGCAATAAACCACTTATTACACTTGTCACAATGATATGGCAAGATAGTTCATCATTTTCACTTGCCTCTGGCTCTTGGAAATAAATTAGCCTGCTCATGAAATATATACACCATATCACATTCTGACTCATGTACTAAGTACTATAATGTTAAATCAAGCACACCTTAACTTAAAGCATAACATTAATATGCATTACTGGCCTACCATAACTAACAAAATTTTGGTATGTGACAAATCCAACCTAACACTGACAATGACAATCACATGCACATTAAGGGGTCTTTTAGTATCCTATAAAATAATGTAAATATCACACTTGTACAATACTACTATACAATGTAAGGTAAAAGCTATTTATGTAGTTAAGAACTAGCATGTATTTAACTAAATAACTTTGTGAGGGACACTGTATATGTATGATATAGATGAGGCAAACCAAATTTTGCCAAAACTTATTACAGCTAGACAAGGAGATACTGTACAATTTAATTGTTATGCTATTGAGCAAGTAGTATGGTTATTCAATGGAGTTGGTTTCTTGCCTGGTAATGTAGAATTCTTTGAACTTTTCACCAAGGGACAGTATTCATTGATAATTAGAAATATTCGAGAATACAATGAAGGAATTTATGAATGTCAAGGGAAGGCAGAAACGAATAAATATTTTTACTCCACTAGTAGCTTGATTATTATGAGTGAGTTGAACATAGTGAGTATTTTTATGTGATGTAAACAGTATTTATAGTTAACATACATTTTATCTTACATTTATGTTAATGAAGTATATATTTATGAAATAGTAATGAATCATTTAGATAGCTAATTCAACCACCAATATTATTATAATTCATAATGTAACTAGGACTAGCTCACTCTAGCACCATAAATTATTATACATTCAAATTCAAAGAATCGTTAGCATAATAATAGCAATTTTTCTCAATCTAACAACCAATATTATGTTAATTAAAACTTTACTTAACGTTTCCACTTCTTGTGAATTCCACTTTGGGGAAAGAGGACTCTGACAAGAAGAGTATTTATGCCGAAGTTTTCATTATCTTAATAATGGCTGTTAGAGTGAGAAAATGTGTAATGAGAATAACTGAATCAATGACAATATAATTTTAAATTTGGAATGATCTCAGCGTATAATCTGATTAAAATATCAATAATCAAAAGACATTAATCTAATGATTAACATTTGCCCCTGCCTATGAATATTTGCATACTGTTGAAGACCAAAGAAGCAAATCTCAACTGGACTCTATTAGATAACTAATTATCATTCACTTTTACTTATGCATCATTTCACACTTACCGAGCATGCTCAATTCTTCTGTTATGTACATGCGTATTACTATCACATTCACGTATCACCCTTGTTACCCGTGGTCTCTTTCTCACTTCTTGTTGTTATTCAAACCGTTTTACATCAGCCACTGCTATACTGTATAATTAATACCTAGCTAATTAGCGAGAAGTCCGGAGCGGGGAATTGTTTCCAGTGAACGTTCCTAGTCTGTTACTGAGAGCGGAAGTCTCAGACATCAACCAAGAGGCCAGCCTTACAACCTGACTCGCTAGAGGTTGACTGTGCGTGAGTACTCCCCTCTTCACATACATATGGGTTATCTTATTCATAAATATTATGATTAGATTCCTGATTTGGTCCCTCAGCACCAGTATTTACACTGAAGCCATAAAGCTTAGTTATTAAGGCTCAGAATACATGGATTAGCTTTAACCGTTGTTTCTTTTCAGACATGGGTGCTGCACTAAAGGCTACCTCTGGGGTCTTAAAGCCACGACTAAAAAGAGACAACTTCACTCTCAAGTCAATCATACCAAGTTTTGGCGAGTTTGAATTAGTTCAACCCAAATGTAAGTGTACTGACTGTTACTGTAAATCAATGATTGCCACATTCCCTACGTATATTATATATACCTAACAGAAACAAATACAACAAAAAGTTGGGTTTTTATTAGTTTTGTATCATGTAATATGGTGAACATACAATAAAGTGGAGATAATGCAAATATTATTCTCTAAGATTGCCATTAGTAATATCTTGGTCAGGTCTAACGTTGAACAGTGAATACGAAAAACAATCGTAATCACTACATTCTGGCTGTTCACTATTGATATTCTTAAGTTACTTAGTTGTTTTAAATTAATATTAATTATTTATATAAAATATTGCCTGCAATAAAATTAATGACCTATGTTTTAATCAAATGCAGTATGTATTACATGGAACCAACTTACAAGGGGTATCCAAGAGAAGCTGCCATTTCTTTTTTGTACCAAATCATGCCTTTAAATGCTGATAACAAATCAATTTAATAGCTTTGGCAAAAAACATAGCTCAATTCAGACTTAACTTCATGTATAAAATTTCTGAATTATATAAATAACTATATCCTTATATCCAGTAAATTAGGTGAAATGATCAACAAAATGACCATTAAACAATCATAGGAGGGATACAAGTCATTTATTTGGTTTGTCGTAAAAGTTGTTATCAAGTACACTTTAAATCCAATTAATTGTAGTGTGTTCCTCAGTGACTACAATAATATTTTTTTAATACATTGAAGATACCGAAATTACTACAAAACTATAAAGTTAGAGTATTCTTTAAAGTGAGACACATTATTTTGCTACATTAACATTGTATAAGTAAACAGCTTGCCATGGTTATCAGCTGGGTTAATTAATTATAGCATAAATATCTCATTTTAAATCCTCCTTTAACCTTTAGTGGACCTGTCTGAGGATATTCACAAATCGTCAATTGACAATGTTTATAACATCACAAATAATACTTCTAATGTCAGTATTATATTGACTGAAGAGAAAAAAGATGACTCACCCGATAATAACACTGTAGAGTCTTCCATTCAGTCAAATTGTAAGTGTAATTTTCAAATATATAGCCTGCACCTTGTCTAATATAATTCCAAAATACATATAAAATGTTATACAAAATGTTTTTATGTATCACTGCAGTACCACTCTCCATTTAGGGCTGGCCATTATTTAAATCTATTATTATAATTTCCAATTTCCTTCCCCTCACCCCTCCCCCTACCACATCCATGGCTATGTCAATCATGTATTCAAACTGCCCATTTGTTTCTGGATGGTTAACAATAAATTTGCTAGGGGTATTCCAGAGAGGCTTCTATTTCCGTTTTTTTTTGTGCCACAGACAGCAAAATCACGACTTTATTATACCTTTAAAATGCTGATTTTATAACTGTGACCATATAAAACATAGCTATATCCAGACTTGGCAATGTCTATACCACTCTGAATTTTAAAAAGCATATATCCAGTAAAGGTAAATAAAAATAACCAATAAATGATCATTGAACAATTGTAGGGGAGACATATGCTACTTATAATAAGTGTTTATTAAATCCATTTTAAATCCAATCAGTAGTTGTGTGTACACCAGGAATCGAACCCAGGACCGCTTGCTTAACGCACAAACACTCTGCCACTGAGCTGTTATAATTTTGTGTTGTTTAAAAAAAAGCATGTGGAAGAGAGAGAATACATCTACATAAACAATTTGCCATTATTATTATCTGTGTTATTTGACTATAGCATATAGAATTAAATATAATCCTTCAGCCTTAGTGGACCTATCCAGAGATATTCACAAATTATCAATGGAAAATGTTGAGAGCATCACAGAACATACTTCTGAGATCAGTAATATATTGAATGAACAGCAAAAAGAAGACTTGCCAGATAGCAACACTGTAGATAATCCTGTTCAGCCTAATTGTAAGTGTTATTTTAAATATGTAGCCTGTACGTTGTCAATTATAATTGCATAATTGCGTAGCGATAAAGCATTTAAAACAATTTTTTAAGCATGGGTGCAGTACACTCTACATTTAGGACTGAGCATTATGTTAATCTATACATGTATTATAATCCCCCATCCCCATCATTACATCCAAGGCTGTATCAATTGAAACATTCAAACTGCTCATTAGTTTCTGAGTGGTAAGAAAGTGTTCTATTGCTAAATATAAATGGACTTAGGTTCTAGACATGGAAGTTTGGAGTATGATCTCACCTGGTATATATCTATGACTGTAAATATTTTGAAGAATTTAGTTGCTGTCTCCTCATTAGTATTAGAAACCAGTGGAACTTGTCAGAGAACAAACATATGCTGCCAACACACATTTAGTCAAAAATGGAGACACACCTGTATAATAGACTCCAACTCTTCCAAATCTTTGAACTGTCCTGGATTTCAAAATTGTCCCTGATCCCGGAATTTGACTTCACTTTGTCCCAGAAGATTGCCATCTAGCTGAAATTATATCAATGTGGACAATTTTCATTATCTTAATAAATGTTTTAATACAATAATGATATGCACTTAACTGTGCAGCAAGTACACCTATGACAAACCGTGTTGGGTAAACAGTTGTCCAAATGTGAAATACAAGTCTTTTCAAGTTGTATCCAAATTTTGAAGCAGGACATCTTTCTTTTGTTAACTTTAATCCTGAGCAATGTTGACTGCTCCTGTGATCATGTACTCCTTAACCTATACAAGTTACATAAAGGCTACTGCATCATTTATGCCATAATCAGTTTTCCACATAATTGATTACACTCTCTAGATGCTGATGGAAGTAATGCAATGGTAACAAATATAGGATCACAAAGACTTGCATATATAGCTGCATATCTAATCATATTCTTCTGGTGTGATATTATCCATAAATTTTAATTGATTAAAAATTGCTTGAGAGAATGACAGACAAGAAATTATGCGAACTGGTTTGAGCTTGTTTCCAATGTAGACAATTTCATGACAAATTTAGTTATTAACTCAAGAAGTCTATAATTAGTGTACTTATTTTCTTCCTGTTGTAGCATCTGTGAAAGTGGACAAACTTATGGTAGGCATAATGGAAAGGAGTGTAACACTAAAGTGCATGCTTAAATATCTAGCAGGATCTATTTTTTGGCTGAAAAATGGACAATCACTTCCTAAAAATATAATACTTGTTAAAACTTCAATAAAAATTCTGAAGTTGTCCCGAGAGGATGAAGGGATATATACGTGTAAGGGAACGAAACTGATGGATTTGTACTCCTATTCATATTCATTGAAAGTGGCAGGTCAATAAATATAACTTATGTGTAATAATAACAAATTTTTCTCATTCTAACAGCCACTATTGTTAATTACAACTTAACCTGAAGTTTCAAATTCTTGTTGAAGTCTTCTTCAGGGGTCAAGAAGTCTAAACATCGGGTTAAGTTTTAATTAACCATATTGGCTATTAGAACGAGAAAAATATGCTATTATTATAATTATTTCAGCCGAGAAGAACTGAAATTTCATATTAAACACATGAACAAAAATGCTGAAAAAGTTTCAATTTCGGTTTCCCCTTCACTCTCCCATCAATAATCAATTATAGTCCATCCACAAAAATCTGCTTCGACATTTAATACATGCATTATTATTTTAGAACAAGATCAAGACAGAATTCATCCTAATTACCTGTTCTTACCTTATGGACAATTTGCTCAGATTTGGTGCCAAGCAGACAGTGACACAAGATGGTATTTTGAAGAAATTTTTGATCTCCCAATGCATGTTATAGTCATGGGGGACCACTCAATAAAAGTCAAGCATTTGAATAAATACAACAGTGGGAAATATGAATGCACAGGATTTAATGATGACACAAATACCTACTTTTATGCAACTAGCTATGTCGTAGTACTAGGTAAGTTCGACTAGTCTGAATATGATGCTGAACATGGTCATTAAATGGCTTAACATAAAAGCTTTGCTTCTAAAGCATGCTTGAACAAACGTCTGAATTTTCTTTATAGATGCTTTGAGGTTTGCTTATAATGTAAAACGTTGAAGTTTGTTAAGTGCATTCATGCATTACAATACATTGAAACCTAATTAATTAACCCAACCAATGTAAAATTTAAATCAGCTGATACTATGTCTTCCCAATATATTTTTTCAGACAAGACTAAAATTAACAAGCCTGATGTCAAAATACGCGAGAGCATGCAATTACTATTGAGGTGTCAATTTAGGAATGCAAGTTGGTTTTTTAATGAAGAAAAGATCAATTTTCATGTTGAATATGTTAATAAGTTAAAATCATCCTACCTACGGATAGAAAACGTATTCGCAGAAATGACTGGAACATATACTTGTATGGGAAAAGATGAGTTTGGCAATCAAATTGCTGCACAGTCAACCGTCTTAGTATTAAGTAATTAAATTAACATGTATGTATTAAAGTAATGCTGTTTGAATGTTTTCAATCTATAGATCTTCATCAATAATGTAATTACCTTTGTCTAAGTTTATAAAGATTTTTTTAAACACTATAAATATAAAATCACAGTCACGGAAATTATAACCTATTTGCACAGTATCTCTTCATCAATTACTACTATAATTGTCAATAACATCAATTATGTATAATATTATTTATATCCAGTGAAAGCTAATGAGGTTAATCCAGAACTGATCAGCGCCAAATCTGGGGATACTGCTACATTCATGTGCTTCTCTGCTAAGCCAGTCACATGGTATTATTCTAATAAAAATTTAAAAAATGTTAAGGAAAGAAGTGATTTTAACAACAATACATATTCTTTAATAATATACAATATTAGTCAAATTAATGAAGGAGTATATGAATGCCAAGGAGAAACAATTGATGGCAAACCTTTTTATTCCCTTGGAACATTGCTAGTCATGGGTAAACTCTATTCAATTACAAAGCGAATCTACTTGCATAATTTCATCTTTAACTCTAAAAAATTTCATTTTTTGCAATCACAATAATATCACATAAAATTGTATAAGATCATAAACACTGGAGTAAAAATTGCACATAAGCACTGGTTGAAATAGTGGTATATGTACATTGATATTTGTCTTTTAATTGTTCTTACTCAAATTCACAAGGTAACCTGTAATAAATAGTTCTGTGGAAAGTAATTTTTTTTTACACAAATAGACTTTGACCAAATTATTTTGAAAGACTCAACAGATCTCTTTTTACTGATAAAATGTTTATTATCTATCATACTAACAACACGTGCTGCAACATCACAGTGTACAAACACATTTGGTGGTAATTACTACTCATGAAAATGTTTATAAACTAAAACTAGTGCTTGTGTTCTGCAATATAAATACTTAGCTGAAAAGATGAATGTCTTGATATTAGCTCCATATTTTAGAGTTTCTCATTACTTTTCGTTCGTTAGAATCTGTGAAAATAGACAAAACTATAGTGGGAATAAAAGAAAGGAACCTCACAATAACTTGCAGCCTCAAAACAGAAGCAGTATCTTTGGAATGGCAAAAGAATGAAAAAAGTCTTCCTGAAAAAATTCTATATGGTGAAAAATCAATAATAATTCCAAATTTGTCGCTAGAAGATGAAGGAATATATACTTGTAACGGATTACATTTGTATACTTATTCCTATTCACTGAGAGTGGCTGGTAAATCTTCTAATTGTTCACAGTATATAAAAAACATTTTTCACATTGTAGTTTCAATAAGTTCAAATTATGAAATGTAATGTAAATATACTTATGATTAATCTCATTGCCTGGTATGGTGGGTCAATGTGACCCGGTTGCTATGGCTACAGTTTAATGTACTACAACTCTGATAATATGATCTGTTGCCATGGAAACACTTTCATTTTCTTAAATTGTAGTACATTTTATGCTGATCAATTTGATATATATAATATATATACCTATCTGTAGCAGTTAAAGTTATTTAGGATTAAGTCAAACTGTCTCGTCCATTTTATCATTTATATTGCCAGGCAATGAGTTTTAATATTATCTAGAATCAGATATACATGCACTTTTTTGTATTGATTATTAATTCTTAAATACACATCATCTTCATAACTGTCACATCAATTTGGTGTATTTATTTTGTTTTTCTCAGAGCAAGACCAAGACAAAATATTTCCACTTTATCGCTTCTTACTTCACGGACAATCCACACATATTAATTGTCAATCAAGCAAAAATACAAAATGGTACTTTGAAGAAAATTCTGATCTTCCAACCTATGTTACTAGAGTATCAGAAAACTTTATTTCCATTAATTTTTTGAATAGACATAACAGTGGAAAATATGAGTGCCTCGGCTATAGTGATTACACAGACACTTATTTTTATTCAACCAGCTATGTCTTAGTATTAGGTAAGCTGAAATAGTTGCAATATGCTACTAAGCATCTCTGTTTTAAGTAATTTAATTTCTAAGTGTGTCTTCTATTTTGAATGTATTATAATAATTTCAAAATGTGTGCAAAATCATATTAAATTAACATAATGCCTTTCCGGCTGCTATTTTTCAGACCAGACTAAAATTGACCGGCCTAATGTCAAAATTAAGGCCTCCATGACACTGTTGTTGAAATGTTATACTGTCAATGCAAACTGGCTGTTTAAGGAAGAGGTGATAGATTTTCATGTGGAATACTTTAAGCGCTGGGATGCATCGTACTTAAAGATTAAAGACACAACCACAAATTATTCAGGAACTTATACTTGTATCGGAAAGCATGAGTTAGGCCATCAATTTGCAGCACAATCAACTGTGACAGTATTAAGTGAGACTGAACCCTGAGGAGATTATTTTTGTAATATAATTGATATTATATCTATTAGCAAATTATAAATGTTACGTTAGTTTTAGTTTCTAAATATATCACATTGCAATTCATTTCCTGTGTGTTTGTTTTTTTCTTATTCAAGTTATCAGTAATAATTTCCATTTGTAAACTAAATGTTACTTTCGTTCAGTTAAAGTTAATCAAGTTCATCCACGACTAATTAATGCTGAAATTGGCGATACTGTTAAATTCACATGTCTCTCTACCCAACCAGTCACATGGTTTTTTGGTAAAAAAAACTTAAGTCGTATAGAAGAGAATAAAGTCGAATCTAAGAAAAGGTATTCGCTGGTCATACCAAATGTAAGTTTCAAAAATCAAGGAACATATGAGTGCCAGGGGAAAACAATTGACAATATAAATTTTTTTTCTTATGGAACCTTGACAGTAACAAGTAAGTGCTAATTAGTTTAAAAAAATTAATTAAATTCCCAGATTGTACACCTTCCTGCACTTTCCATAACACATGTCCTGAACAATTTATGAACATGTACACTAGGAAGTGTAAAGGAAGTTATTATAATAGCAAATTTTCTCGTTTTTTTATAGCCAATAATATTGTTAGACTGAACCATTGAAAGGAAATTATTATTTAGTATAAATTAGATGGAAATGTATGGGTCATTTCAGCTGGTCTGCAGGCATCCTATAGCAAGTTATTGAGCATTATTTGTCAAGTGATTTGTACCAAACCTTCATTCTGTTTGGCTCAGTGACATAATTGATGGAGAACAAACTATATTAATTTCACTTCAATTTTTTTTTCTTTTGAGTATATAGTTGTCAACAATTTGCACTTTGTCAAGCATAGAGAAAGAAAGGGACAAAAGAAATGGTTCAGTAGTAGATAACAAATCCTAGAATGTTAGTATTAAATTATCTGTTGCTGCTGTTCCTAGCTAAGCAGTATAAAGAGGCTAAAGATTTTATTTAAAAATAGTTTCAGGCTACATATACATAAAAATTGGCAGTTCAGAAATATAAATAGGATGTAGCTTACCCAAGTTTAAAAAATGTAAGTGAATACGGTCTAAGTAGTAGTCGGCAAATAGCATTTAATTTTTACGAGTACTGAATTTATATTGTATATGTAGGCATTAAAGTAATTATGTGTAGGTATTACTATATAAAATACTTATTGCATGAGTCAATGTGATATGAAATACTAATGTATTCTCAAGAGCCACTGATGAGTGAAAATAAAGCTTGGGAGTGAAATATCTTACTGTACATAATGAGCACATACTAATGTATTTTCAAGAGCCACAAGTGAGTGATAATGAGAATGAAAATAGTTGCCCCATCACATTGACAGAGTGTAATAAGTTATTTATTCTATGCTAGATATCCCCATCACAGTAGTTTGTATAAGGGTTGGTAATTCCTAGTTTAGTTTTGGCTGTAAAACTTTTAGTTTTAATTCACAAGGACTCCCCAGGTGATTTTTTAAGCAGGTAATCTGACCCAGTTGGGTAGATTACCCTAGGAAGGTAGCTGTAAAGACCATGCAAACTGTTAAACTAGGTGAAGTTGCTAAACTTCTAGAGTATTTGTGGGTTATGAGCTTGCATGTGAAAAGACTTGTGTCATATCATGTTCACTGGTCACTTACGAAAAAAATAACATTGTGAAGATATGTAACAAGAAATATAATATAAATATATTAGATGTGTGCTCTCTCTTTCACATGCTTTTATAAACTATACAGACTTTAAAATATTTGGTCACCACCAGGAATCGAACCGAGGACGCTTGTCTAATGCACAAGCGCTCTGCCACTGAATTACAACAACCAGTTGGCAAACAAACACTCCAATTCTGTATTTATACTGTTAATGAAAATTCTCTTTTTTCAAAGATTCTTATTATTCATTTACTTTTATTTACTCCACTAATTTATCACTTCACAATTTCTTTCTCTCAGCCTTCTTTTACTCATTAGATGTATTCTCTCTCTTTCACAGGCTTTTTTAGACAATACAGAATTAAAAATATTTGGCGCCACCGGGAATCGCGTATTTAATAGCAACCTCAGCCCAGTTTGGGTTTTACAGATTCCTTTTTCCACCAAACTTTCCAATCTGATTGAAGAAGCTGCTAAAAATATCTACTGGGATGTATCTTAGCCCCTCAAACTCTGAAAATACTACATCCAACTGTGAGTTGCCAACCCTAGTACAAACTACTGCTGTGAAGAGTATCGCTCTGGTGAGTGTATGGCTTATTCTAAGCTAGATTAGCAAGATATTTTACTACCATGCTTTATTTTCACTGGCCAGTGGATCTTGAAGATCAATATAGCATGCTCACCATGACATTGACTCATGTAACACACACATATATAGCATTGTAATTATGTAATTGATATTTTTAATTCAGACAAACAAAATACAATATATGATGTTAAGAGGGAGAAGCTTAACATCACGACTTCCAAAGATTTAAAAAATCCTACATTATTGCCTTCACACAGTAAATACCATGTATTAAAACATTCACCATTGTTGTATGCATATTCAATTATTTTGGTCTGTATTTTTCCATTGAAATTTAGTCTTTTAAAATATTATATATATCACCATAATTATTATTAGACAATAAACCAAACTAATTTTTTCAAGTATCTCCTATGACAAGCGTTCACTACGCTAGACAGCAAGTCTCAGACTCAGTCAGTGTGATGTCTTCCACCAAAGAGAATACTACTATTTGGCCAAGAAGAGTTTGAGAAGTGACTTTTACACTAAAAAGATCCTTTATTCATGAATAATTCATGAGCTCAACCAGTTTGGTAAAGCATAGTCTTTACATGAATTGGTAAAACGTCGTCAAATTCAGTAGAACATGATTAATTGTAAGCCAATATAGCGCCTTGTTTCCTTCTCTTCCGTTCTCTTTTAAACCTACGCTGCCTTACCTCGCCGATTCCAACAGCTTTTTATAAATTGCCTTCTGCCTTCTCTTTCGTACTTTTACCTTTTTCTTACTTTCGCCTTCCTTTTGCAAAATAAGCCGCCTTCTCTCGTCTACTATTACACACGCTTTTAGTAATTGTAACTTAATAGGACAGAGAGCTTAAGAAGCAGAGAGGTAGAAAGAGCTGAAGAAAGGAAAGGTAGGGAATAAGAAAAGCTGAGATTGTTCAGAAATAAGAGCAGAAGAGGAAAACGTATTTAACCTTAACCAATGGTAGAAAATTATAACTGAGCAAGACATAGCTATGCTACTGGATTCTTACTTTGTAATTGGTCAAGCGCCACACTGTGGTGGGGTACTTGCTAGTAAGATATATTGTATGTCAAGCTTATGTAGTGAATCAGCAACATAGCTACCACTAGTGCACCTAACTAGTATCATAAGCAATAAAGCATAGCTAATACACATTTAAAATTGAGCTAACCCTTGTGATATTAGTAAGGCTTGCAAGTTGTGTAATTAGCAGCATACTGCTTTTGGTGTATGCTCTTACAGGGTCAGTTATTGATAAGCAACTGTTTACATTTTTTAAACTGCAATTACTGTACAAGCTTACAAAATTTATTTAAATTATTAAGATTGACTTGATCAATGAAGAGCATGAGTAAGTATGTATTGAATTTCCTATAGCTATTGGTACATTTTTACATGACGTTTTTTTTTGTTGTTGTTGCTTTTCAATGAATTCAGTTCTGATGGGTCCCCTGCCCCTTCTCCCCCTACCCTCTGGAACCTCTCCTGGAAAGAACTACACATAAAAGAGAGTTGGAATAGGTGTTGGCAACTTAATCATACCATAATAAAACAATACAAAATACAAGAACTCAACTCAACTGAACAACCACTTATATACTTCAATGATTATAAACATAGATACAAACAACTGCAGCGCAGAGAAGATAAGTGTTAAATGTATGGTCAATTAGTTTTCACCATGAAGGGACGACAGTTGTGCCTATTTCACTTCTGGTCATAAAATTCATCCATGGTGGTGGTGAAAAATTGCTTGAGTTGTGGCTTCAGTCTCATTACATAAACTCTAAGAAGTGATCTTGACATGATTTCGATTTTATCTTGCATCTCCAATGGTTGTCTCCACAGAGTATGATCCTGGACTATCTACTGTACATCTAGCAATGTGGTTTCCAGCAGTATAGATATCCATAAGTCAGTGTGGAATATCTGATAGGAACTCTATAACAAAGATAATAATCATTCTTGTTTGTTCTTAAATTTCTCATATCTTTCTGAAACTCTGTCAAATATGACCATTGAGGTACTAATGCTGACCTAGTTGGCAATCTAATATATTCTATATAATTAGCTATGACCTAGAAACTTTGCTGATTTGTGACTTGAGAGAGGCTCTGGATTTCTCGAATCCGAATGCCACTTTAAGTCGTTGATCATGTTCAGTTTGATCTTTTCCCTAATGTAAGTACATCATCTAAGGGACAAAGAAACATGTATACAGTTAAAATTACAGCATTGGAAGTGTTCTTGTGGTTCCAGCTAGCTGGGCCAAGGTGTAGTAGTCTACCTTAGGAAGTGGATGAACCACTCTGAGAACAAGTTGGTTGAGAGGCTTGAGATCAACACAAATTTAAACGTTTCCATTATTTGTCAGAACCACCGCCACTCCAGCGCTAGCCTGTCGTCGCCGACCCTTACCTTTCCTTATATACATGTAAGTGAGCAGAAGGTAGGGGTCGCCTAGTTGGGCGGAGCCCGACCTCTGCTGAAGAAGGAGAGGTCGGGTAACAAGCCTATAATACCCGGGTTTGTTCCCTGCTGCAACGTGCGTTGCAGTCCAATCAGATTGCAGTGTGGTTAAATGCTAAGGGAATGGGTGGGCGGACAGGAATACGCCTACGCAGAAATATACGTACACACAAGGGAGCAAAAGGAGCAAGAAATGTGCGTGGGTGAAAAGAATGGCCACAAATCGTAAATCCCACACAATCGATTCACGACGTCATGATTAGCTGACTCAGCAGGAACAAACCCGGGTATAGGCTTGTTACCCGACCTCTCCCTTCAGCAGAGGTCGGGCTCCGCCCAACTAGGGGTCGCCGACGCTCGACTACTCCATCGTATCTGTACGGGCTCTAACCCTCCTCCACTACGAGATTGAACTTGCGCACGATTGCCTCAGTTTCGTGATTCTATTTCAATTTTTAGTGGCAACCTTTGTAATAGCGCTGTAACCATGATTATCATTTACGGTCTTACAATTTATGCCAGCATAATTTTTAGCGTAGGAGCTTAAGCTTAATACGCACTTTAGCACTCAAACTAGGAAAAGTTTGTTGAGGGTCCTATTATGTTAAGGTAGATTTTGTTGCTGGCTTTAATACATCCAAATGCAGCTGGGAAATGGTAGTTGATGTGTGAGTAAAAGTGTGGATTCTAGAGAAAGTATATCTGCTTTTTTATTAATTTTATTTATGTTATTTCAATGAATTATAATGAGTGCTGTATCAGTTATGTTTATTATGATAATAATATATTATGAGAAGTGGCATGGTATAAATATTTTTTTCAGATAAACTAGTTGCTTTTGCAGTCTTAAAAAATTGTCAGCATGTTCACATCCATTCTTTACCATAAAATTTCTAGCTAATATCGGAAACAGTACACCTCCATAAGGATGACCATTTAATTACAAACAACAGTAACAATCATAATATATTATTTTACTGAAGTCAATGCCAGAGAAATTATTGATCCCATTTTTATCAAAATGTCATTCTCTCTTGGCCCTTTTGATTGAGCTTCATTGCAACAAAACTAACACTGCCACTGCAGTTGACCAACGAGGCCACAATTGAGATGTTTTTTGCGTATTTTTGTTAAATTTGCGAAAATTTATACCAGCTCGCGCGTAGCCAGACCCTTTACCGAACCGCTAAGCCAATAGCTAAAGTAGCTGCGCCTGTAATTGCCACGCCAAAGCACTAAATTTGAATTACATTCCTAATGTTAAACCAAAAGCTGGCCAATCAAGCTGGTATATCACTCATGCTGTCCAACTGTTGCAGTATCAAAATATTATTTTGGACTAGTTCGAGCATCTACCTACTATAGGCCCTTTTCTTGCGAGAATTTACGGAATTGTAGCCACTACGTGAGGGGGCGGGTTTTTTTGCTAACCACGCCTCTTGGAGGGATAGAGCCGGCATGGTCAATAACTGCTGTGTTGTGGGGTGCCCTAATACCTCCAAAAATACCAGAGGCATCAGCTTCTACCGCTTCCCACTAGCAGACAAACAGAGATGTAGTAAGTGGGTAGCAGCTATTAGAAGGAAAGACTGGATGCCAAAGCATTACACCAGAATTTGTAGCCAGCACTTCAGAACAGGTATTATTTTGTTATTATTTTGCAGCGGTAATATAGTCATAAAATTGTTATTTTCAGGGAAACCTTACCATCATTCAAGTCATCCTGATTATGTACCATCTATATTTCCATCCATTTATCGCTGTACAACTTCAAGCCAAGACTTTTCTAGGCATGATCGGTACATAGCACGGATAGGCAAGTTAGCTCAGCAAGAGAAAGAAAGCCATGAAGCAAAGAAAATTGAAGCTCAGGAATTAAGAGAAAAGGAAAAAGCAGGACAAAAGAAGGCAATAATCGAGGAAAAGTTAAAAGTAAAGGAAGAAAAGAAGAAAGAAAAGGCAAGAGCAGAAAAGGAAAAGGTAAGGGAGCAAGAAGAAGCAAAAAAAAAAGGCTATAGAAGAGCAAAAACTCATAGAGGAAGCAGAAATCCAGCGTATTATTGCACAAACGAGGGCAATAGAAGAGTTAAAACTAAAAAAAGGTGAGTTGGAATCGAAGAGATGTAACATTGATAACCTACTGATTGAAGTAGGACAAGAATTGAGCAAAGCAGAGGGGAGTGAAAGAGATGGTTCTCTTTATCGTGATAATCAGTCTCATGTACAGCAGCAAACAGATGAATCTGCTCTGAAGTTAGCCAGTGAAAATGCAGCATTAAAATTAAAAATCTTGGGCCTAACTTGTGGTAGTAAAATGATTGAAGATAATGATGAAAAAACTAATTTCTATACTGGATTACCATCATGGGCAGTTTTTCAACACACTCTTTCCTTTCTTTCTCCTCATACTAAACTGTCTACTAATTCATTGACATTATCTGATGAATTTGTGTTTGTGCTCATGCGTTTAAGGTTAGGACTTCTACTGGAGGATTTATCCACAAGATTTAATGTGTCAATAGCTGTGGGTTCCAAAATTTTCCAGAAATGGTTGGAAGTAATGTACTACCGGCTTAATTTTCTTATAAAGTGGCCATCGAGGGAAGTAATTAAAGAAAACATGCCTCCTTTAATAAAGCAATTGTATCCAGAATGCATTTGTATCATTGATTGTTCTGAAATTTATATTGAGATGCCCTCCCGATATGAAGCAAGGAGTATCACGTACTCGAATTATAAGAAACATAATACGATAAAGTTTCTAATAAGTATTACCCCATGTGGGAGTATTTCATTTTTATCGCAGTGCTGGGGTGGTAGAGTATCGGACAAAGTGTTAACCCAAGAATGTGGCTTTCTGCATCATTTGGAACCTGGCAATGTTGTACTTGCTGACAGAGGATTTACAATTGAAAATGATTTGGCTATTTATGGGGCAAAGTTAGAAATTCCAGCTTTTACTCGAGGAAAAAACCAGCTAAGTCAAAGAGAAGTAGAATATTCCAAACAGCTTTCAACAGTCAGAATACATGTGGAAAGGGTTATTGGTAACCTGAAGAATAAATTCCGGATATTAAAAGGACCACTACCAATTTCAATGCTGAAGCATAAACATGATACCAGTATTGCTAATATAGACAAAATATTACGTATTTGTGCATCTTTGATCAACCTGTCTGAGTCTGTTGTTTAATTTCATAATTGTTAATATTAACGTAGCATAACATAGCTTTAAATTCTCATTAATAAAATGTATCACATTAATTTTGTTTATTTATAAAATGTACTTGTTTCATGACAATTTTAAATTAAAAATGTTATGCTCGTACAACTGAAGTTTTAAATAAATGACATGTAGCTATATATGTACTTGTTCCTTAAATTCTTGCTTTTTTTCTACAATCCGGACAGAGCCATTCCTCCTCTTCATCAGGTTCAAAATCAGTTGATAAATTCACACAGGAATAATGAAACCACACGAACTTGCAGTCGGTTGAATCACAGGAAATCATCTTCCCAGACTCTCCTTGCTGGCAAAAACAAAACTTGCCAGTTGTTTGGTCAGCTTGTTGGTTACACCCACGTAAAACTTCAGGAAGAATAACAGTGACAAAGAACTTGTCCAGTTTGGGCATCATTGCAGTAATAAAATCGGTATCTAAGTATATCCTCTCTATATTTAATCCATGAGGAGTCCAACATACAAAGTCACAATATGAGCATTCCAATATTGCAATCTGACCTTGAATCTGATAATAATAGTTATGTTTTTTTGATAGAGTATATTTATCCCCATTTCTTTCAAAGTAACTTGCTAATGTTGGAGTATCATCTCTTACACTATAAGGACACTTAATTTCTAAAGATCCACAATCACAACAGTCGCAAAACACCATTCCATCTGGAGAAGCTCCTAGATGTGGTGCATTTGGGTTAACAAATAGGCCAGCTTCTTTAACCTCAAAAGAAACATGATGTTTTGCCATATACTGTTTATAGGCCTCCCTTGCCGTATCTTCATTATCAATCCCCCATTTTATTGCTGGAGATTTTGGAGTCTTAGTTCGTTGAAAGATTTTATCTATAAGTGATTTAGATGGGTTGTCTAAAGAGGTATGTACAATATTTCCAAAACAAGACGCAGTAAGCCGACCCTTTCTATATTCATACCATAACAGACTCTTTGACTGCTTTGATGTGACCCGAAACAAATATTGCGATTCCTCTATTGTTAAATCCATCTCCTCAAAAACTCTAGCACATTCATGTTTTAATTCTTCCTCTGCTAAATTCATATACTTCATCCTCCCCAAGGATATTATGGGGGTTGGTAGACCAGGAAGTGTTGGATACTTTTTATATTTATGCTGCAATGTTTTATCTTCATAGCATGAACTCAGCACTGCAGCCTTAGGAGCCAATTTACGTAGATTACTCAAAAACTCATTCTTTTCATCTTCTTTTGGCTGAGGTACTGTCTTTTTAGCAACATGTAAAACATCTTTATTTTCCTCTAACTTCGGCTGGGTAAAGTTGATATCAATAACTCTAGAAGGCTGATGCTACATTATAAAGTAAAAAATACTAGTTTTTTGTATTAATTGTGGTGCAAAGCATTGCTTACCTTCTGTGTGAACACTTTATTCCAACCACACGGGTTAGATGTTACAGATGTGTAGCCATTTCTAACAGCATACTCTATCTTGAACAGAATTGCTGCCGAATGTGAGCAGCCCTCTCCAAGTCTATCAGTGGTAATATAAGTCACCCACTAAATTAAGTAGTCATAGTCAAGGTTCTATCTTACCCAGCCATACATGTACAATGAAGAGTGATTATTTCCCCATTCATCTTGGTACCTATCCAGGCATGATGAGCCTTGTCTGGTGAATTCTGGCTTGGGTTCACTCTTGCCATGACAACACAGTAAGCACTGGAGACATTCCAAACAAGAATATCTCTCACATGACCACTCTGAAAGTAGTTAAAGGCTTCCAAACTTTTCCACTGCATCAATTGCTGTCTAGTATAGACACCTGGTCTCTCTATGTAGTAGCAAAAAATATGCCCATATTCTATGGCTGGCCAAAACTTCATTTCATCCACGAATTTCGAAATATTTTTTGAGTCATAAGGGTCACCATTCTCATCCAGGTCTAGCAGCTTCAGTTTTTCTAAATATCTAGCTTTTGCTATCCCATCCAGCTTCTTCAAGTATTCGCTCATCTTCTTACACACACTAGAGCTAGCTCTATACCTCCAAGGGGCGTGGCTACGTTCCTTAACTAAATTCCGTTCGCGCCCGTATTTTAGTCACGGGAAAAGGGTCTATAGAAATAGTTAGTATTTTCGCGTGACTCCCAGGCGCTAGCAATAATGCGTTCACTCTATCAACATAAGTATAAATCACTTAAAGTTTCTCGTACTGACCGGAAATAATAAAGGTACCTTCCCATCCATAATTCTTTTATGGTTGACTTTCCCAGTATCTTCCTAGCGTTCTACTTCATTAAAAACAGCGATTTAATATACTTGGATTGTTGCTTTATGTCTTTCAATTCATAAAAAATATATATATTGGCGTCATAAGACATGAAAATAGAAGCCGTATTTCTTATAAGCATAAATTTAGTTCACTATTCAGGTACACTAGTCTATTTCATTATCTATACTATAATAGCAAGTTCATTATTATGTTTTGTAGTTACAGTCATTCCACGAATTATGATGCAGGGAAAAATTGGAGTGATTTACTGTAACACTTCCTCTGAGTCTGCATGGAATAAAGATGGGGATTTATTACCAAATAATACTCTGTGGTTACCCAATAGACTTTTAATATTAGGTTCTGAATTGTACAATGAAGGATTATACTCATGTGAAGGAGAAACTGAAGGGCAACAGTGGGTAGAGCATTTTTACCTGCATGTGGCATGTAAATTATTCATGATTCAGATGTTCTAGCTTGACATTATTATTGTGGGCCAAGAAATGGTGCTACTTGAGTCAGGGCTGCACCATATTGCAGATAGCGCCCAAACTTCTCTAGTACTATCTACAGCAGTGAAGATTTCTAGTGTGGAATAAACCACTTATTGCACTGGTCAGAGTGATATGGCTAGATATTTCACACTCAGGCTTTATTTTCACTTGTCTCTGGCATAATAATAATAATAATTTAATTTACCTGCTCTGTGAAATATTTGCAGTATCACACTCTAACTCATGTTATAAGTATTATATTATATATAATATATAGACATTACTCTGTTTAGAGCATTAAACAGAAAATTGTGCATACAACAGGCCAAATTTGAGTAGTTTTATGTCCCCTCTGTTTCTGGTCTCCCCATTATTGAGGGGGGGTGAACAAACTACTCAATGCCAGTATACCAGGCCTATTTCCAGCATAGGGGCTGGTAAAGGATCGGGCTAGCCTAGACTACGACTACAGTGCCTCACTCTAACAGATAATTCTAAATCAGCTCTAAACAGGATTGCCAAGTCTGCATGAAAAAAACAACAACAAAAAACAAATACAACAGCAACAACGACAAACTTTTGTTAACCATCATTAATTTCCTAGCATAAAAAGTTCATATTATATAATGCAGTATTAAATTCTTCCATGATACGACCTTCACGCAGGAGAATTAGAGTTGGGTCAGATATGCTTATATTTTGTGAAGCAGATGGACCAACACAGTGGCATTTCCAGTCTCCTTTAAGCTTACCAAGTAATGTCCATCTACATAATAATAGACTAGAGCTGAAAAACATTACATTGGACAATGGAGGAATGTACAGTTGTGTAGGAAAGTACAAAAACGAAGAAAAATACTTCTATGCTGACAGCTTAGTTTTAGTAATAGGTATGCAAATTCTTAATAAGAAAAATCTCGACATAAACTTGTCAGTATTAAGTCAATGACTATACTGCACTTTTAATTTTTTTCTTGATAATTATTAAGATTTGTTTGAACTCTTTGTGTGATATCAAATAATGTAATATTAGTCCATATAAGAAGTATTCTAAAATGCTCAATACTAATTTTCTCAGTAAAGTAAATAATATGCATAATAGTAATAATAATAACAACTACAATAGCAATAATAGTATTATAATAATAATAATAATAATAGTAATAATACAATAATAATAATAATAATAAGATAATAATAATAAAAATAATAATAATAATAATAATAATTATTATAATAATAATAAATGATAATAATAATAATAATAATAATAATAATAATAATAATAATAATAACAATAATGATAAAAAATAAATAATAATAATAATAATAATAATATTTTACAGATCAATCCAAAATATCACCTACCTTTGCAAAACTGAAGAAAAGACAGGAGATTTTTATAAAATGCATAGGCAGGAATGTGAAATGGTACATAAATGATGAGGAAAACCAAATACCACCTGAAAGATCATTTGCAATGAATGATGTATCAAGTATCATACATACTCCACTTTCATCGGAATTTATTTACTGTGCTGGTGAAGATTATAAAGATAGATTATTTACAGCAAGAGCAGAAATTCAAGTTATGGGTAATAAATATATTTTTTTGTGATATGTGACTGGCTCTTGGAAAAGGTACAAGTTCACTCAAATTTATTTTTTCTTTATTTCAACTAACTATTATTACCTACCTACTGTACAAATGATATTTTGTTCTCCAAAATGCAATACTTGGAAATTCGAGTTATTATAATACTTAATTTGGGGGAAAGTGTCTCTAAGCACTCATTTCCTGTTTTGATCCAATTGCTGAGTTAAATATTGTCAACTGAATTGTGCATTCTAACTTTGCCCAGATGTGAAAGAAGGATATAGATGATAATGGCACATAGTTCTTTAAAAACATTAAAAAAAAGTTTAGACAGCAATGATTACAGTTAACAGAATTGCTGATATTTAAAAAAATGTTAGTCTAAATCATACGCTTGCTTGTGAATTTTATGAGTAATACTATTATCAATGTTGCCTCTAATAAAATACTCAAGTGATGTGTGTGCTTGTGTGTGTGTATATGTATGAATATGCTCTACCATTAGATGAAGATTCACTTGCCATCTATCCCCGCTCTATATACACCGAGGAAAATACCACAGTGACTTTCCAGTGTTTCTCAGTAGAGCCAGTAATTTGGAAATTTAATGAAAAAGATTTGCCAGAAAATGTGCAAGAGTACAGGTTGTTCAAAGCAGGAAAGTATTCAATTCAGATCAATGGAGTCAAGATGCACAATTCTGGCAATTATGAATGTCAAGGGAAGAATTTAAAAAAACATTACTACTCCATTGGTCAACTGATAGTGAAAAGCAAGTTATTTAATAATATTGAAATTGAATCACTCTCAAGTGTTATATCGTGGTGGTAGTAATGAAGTCGTAAAAGACACTTGATGATATGCTGGGAAATAAATGTAACATGTGATAGACATCACACTCATTAAATAGCTATAGTAGCGTTAATTTCATATTTATATATATATTATATTATAGCTATAATAGGAAACTTCTAAAAAATATTTCTCACTTTTTTGGTAGAGGGTGAGACTAATCTTCATACATGTAGGACATTTATCCTGTAAATTCAGGATGATTGAAAAATGTTCACTTTTTGTCCTGTGGAATAAAGTATAATTAATACAATATGTGAAAGAGTCAACACTAAATCATGCCTAATAATAATAATGATACTGTACATTAGTAATCATTCTTAATGAACTTGCTGGAGCTCTAGCTAGAAACCAATTTCTTCAACTTCTCTAAATTTCTCATGAATTTTCTATATTTTGATTATGAATGATATTATTTCAATTCTGAGTATTATTTTTTTTCATTCATTTCAGTAAGATGCCCTAGGATGGTGTTCGAAAAAGGCATGATACAAATTACAGGTGTAGAAGGGATACATCCAAAGTACATTTGCAAGAATGGCTTTCTTCATAGGGTTTCCGACATAAGTAAGCACTTCAGTATCTTAATAGTTAAAAATAATAGAGTAGATGTATTCTCTCTCTTTCACATGCTTTGTAAACTATACGGAATTAAAAATATTTTAATTCTGTATTGTTTAAAAAGGTCTGTGAAAGAGAGAGAATACATCTAATGAGTAAAAAAAAAATCTGAGAAAGAAATTATGAAGTGATAAATAATGGAGTAATGGAGTAATGGTGAAATTGCATGTGCTAAGGCGTAATTAAACTTATTAAAATCTCTTTGCTTAATTGTTTTATTATTAGACAATTTTGAGTGGCAGCATTGCTGTGCGATTACAGCTTAAATCTTTACTGGTATAAAATGTGTATTTCATACTCAAACAATTCAATGGTATGGACTAATTGTTACATTTCTTAGAGCGTCAAACAGCAAATGCAAATAAATAATTTAGATTGTAAGCAGAAAGAAATGGGCTCAATGTGTGTATTAGATGGTTAATGTCTCTAATATCATTATGATTTGCTATTACATTAATTATAACAGATGCTGATAAAGGAAAACCTTTACTCTCATTTAATGTACTCGTGTATATACTAATTACATGTTTGCTGCAATAAATTTAGGTATTAATCTATCATTAATATAAATGAAATTAAATTATACAGCAAGCTACATAAGCATAATATTGTTAATGTCCTATTTTCTTGAAGGCATAGGCATATTGTTTGCCACTATAAACTAGGTGTACTGATAAAATAACCTTAAAAGTTCATTATGCACAAAAAGCCATAACCGCTGCCTATTAAGTATATCTGACTGTAACAATCACCGTACAATGTCAAGTTACTTCTCTCATTTCACCATTCGTATAATTGTATATTTTAATGATTCCTTTCTCCCACTGATTCACGCACTGCCAAATTGTTACATGTTTGTCTACACCTCTATAAATATTTATAATGTTGAGCAGCCTAATCCAGTCAAGATATTTATGCTTGAAGACTACAAACAAAGTGAATTACTACTGTTGCTGGTCATTATAGGAATTTCCAGTAATTTCTTTCACACAAACTTTCATATCGTTATGATTCTAATTAACTTTGAGTACCATCGTAACTGTAACACAATCCTGTGTTTTGTAAACAATGTAGGCTGTTTGTTCATCACATGGTCAACTGTGTAGATATTAATGGCCCATATGCAATCCATGACTGAATAGTATTTTACCCTACTCTTGAGTCAGAGGATTGGAATGAGGATTGTATCCACTACTGAAAGGTGCATTATTTATAAAACTACCATGAGTATTTCCCCCACTAATCTAGAACTTCAAGATGAAACAATAACGGAAAGCACCCACAAGTTGCTTGAAGGTGGTCATGCGTGTCATCTCTGATTGTGTAGGGCTATGAAGCAACACTGAAAGTTTTGATTGACCATGAGAGCTCTGGCTCTAGGGCGGAAAAAATGACCTTGACCTCAAAATTGGTTATCTCTGACAGTACTAATGGCTGTAACTACGGCAAAGGTCAAAACTCTAACATTGTTCTTAATGCTGAAGCAATTGAAAGAATTTGTATTGACTAACAGATTAACTGTCAGTAGCTACTACTGCTATTTAGAGTAGTGGATAGTGAAGTTAGTAGCTATATAGTAGCATGCAATTTGCAGTATGTAATGTGTGACACATATTAAATACATTAGTGCCTAACTGACTGTGGACCTCTACTACTGCTACTGACTTCATGCATAGCCACCTTTGTATTTGATATAATGAGAGTATTAATGACACTGCCAGAAATGCTTCTGGATATGTGTTCCTCAGCAGAAGTCGCATGATCAAGTCTTATGTATAATCACATAATTAATTATGACAATAATTCATCCTGCATAGTTTTATAATTTCATTAAGCAGTTACTGTGCCCTTTCTATTCCTGCTTCAATGTATTTATGCACATATACACACTCATAGACACACACATACTATCCACATGCACATACATACACACACAGGCACACACAGACACATACATACACACAACGGTGGCACAAGCCGCACACACAATCACACGAATTGAAATTGTTTACCATTCCGTACCGCATACCTGGCATGCGCGTGGTTTCCTACTCGGCGGCTTATAGAGGAAAGGCTAGACTTCGAAGTTTCATTCCTGTGGTAAAGTCTAACTGCACCCCGCCGGCCGTAGAGAAGGAATACTAGCGGGGGCGTAGCAACTGTCAGTGCTTGGGACAGAATCTCTACTGCCGCTGTCTATAGCGGCGTAGTTGATGGGAGTGCCGATTAGTCTATCGTCCCTAGGTGCTTCTCTTTTCTATTCTCTGTTCTACTGAGAAGGTGGGTAAAGCGGTCAGTGAAAAGAACTTAATGATCGCGCTGACGTGGCCCAAGAGTAGTATGTATAGGCTGTGTTGAATAGCTTATGGCCATTTAATTTGTAATCCTGGCCTATTCAAATATTTATAGGCTTTGTATTATATTTGGTGGTGGCTTTCAAGTTAGGTTAAAACAAGAGAGAGATTTTTAAAAAGGGTCTCTTTGATGTAGAGGCCATAAGAGGGTGTTATGTCAACCATATGTTGTTTTAACGTCTCATTGTCTGAACTGCTGTAATAATTAAATACGTATGTAAAGTCTCAGAATAGTGAAACCATTCTAACGTGTGACTTAACTGATTAAATGAAAGTATCACATGACATTTGCAATACGGTCTCCATCAAACGGTACCAATCAGGACATTGATGAGAAATTTTGAAATTTGAAACTTTTGATGGTTTATTTGATCCTAACACGCTCATGATGTGCACCTTAAGTCAAACATTGTTAAATTTCAGGGAATTTCTCTTTCCTTGAAATAGGTGAAAATTTGGTGGCTAATTCTGCCATGACGGTCATGATCGTTTCAGTGGGGGAATATACAGTTTTCAGGGGGAGTCAAAATGACCCTCTAAAGAGGCTTAAAATTGTCCTGTAGCGTATCCATTTTATAATGAATTAGGCATGAGGGAGGGAGAGAGTTACAGATAATTAGCGACTTGTAACCACTAAATTGTGTGCTTAATTCAAGAATGAGTGGTATGTGAATTATTTTCTCATTCAATGGATTACATTACTTGAATTAAAGAGCATTAGTCAGCGATGAGGCAGATACAGACTATAAGCGAGTAATGAATATAAGATTAGAGATAATGGAAGACATTGCTGTACTTTCAGGTTCACTGTTGCCTTATCTAATTGACCATCCAAGGGGGGGAAAACCAAGGACTATAATAATAGTAGTAATAATAATAATATTATTAAAATATTAGTTGCCATGGTGCACTGTTGCTCTCACCAAACTGGCAAGTTTCCCTGTGACTATATATAGTATGCTCATCAGAAAGCCCATAAGCCGTAGGTTAATATCAGAGGTTTGTTAATGTATGATTACCTATGCCTATCTCAATCAAGCAGCTTAAAAATATTATTGAAGTTGAAAAGTGAAAGCCCAGTCAAATGTCGGAGAGCGGTGAGAAAAATGGCCGATTGTAGAAACGACCTTGCATATGTTTAAGACTGCCATTGTTAAAATATTCAAAAGGTCTTGGAAGAAGAATGTAAACAGTTTGAGGAGTGTCTTATATAACTTTGTGGGATTTTATTAACACGTGCTCATATCTGAACTTAGTGACCTCAAGGTTTTTTAATTAATTCATCGGTGAGCACGCTTCACACTTTACTTAACGGACGACTCGCGTGGGTTATAGGTGTGAAGATATATCACCTCCTGCGAGCTGTGGGAGTGTGAGACTCAACCTTTGACACACTACCTGCCTGCATGTGTATGTGTGTGCGTGCGTGCTGTATTGTGAGTGTGTTTGTGTTGTTTCAGCAAATGTTTACACTTTCAGTTTCACTAAATATAAATGATATCAAACACATGAGAATCTGATGGAGTTGGCAGAGTCTGGAGTGTAAATTCAACTTGCATCAAGAATCTATAATTATAATAATTACAATGTTTATTTCATGGTGAAAATTGTTTGGTGGTGTAATTAATACACAACACTATCTACTTGGAATGCCACTGGGCAGGGTTGTAGGTACATGTACCATTGCTAATAGGCTGCTCGACGTAAGCGATTTTAATTAACTAATTACGGTTATATATATATACGTGTACACACAGCATAGATATATATTTGTATCATTGTATGTTCGAACTCTCCTATTGCTCAAGTCACGGTGAATATATCTCATACCCATCTCCTACGAGGTGAAACAACCAATCAGAATTAGTTACGTATATGTAATGTAAAAAAGGTTACACCATGGCGTGGAGGTATGGGATTTACATAACGGATGGCCAAAGGCCTGAGGATAGTGTAAATGCCATACCAACCCAACGTAGAGTTATGGAACAGACTTGTACCATGGCTCTAGGCTATAGGAAACACACAAAAACTAATTTTGGTTGGACGGTTTACTTGTTCACCTCCTAGGAGGTGGGTATGAAATGTATTCAACGCGAATTGAGTAATCTGATTGGACAGTTTGAACATACCATGGTACAAATATAAATAATATAATATATATATAATTATAATGATAATAGTTTAGTTATTGGTACAGTAGTATTGTTAATCACAAGTTTCCCCCAGCACATGTGAATTGATATGTAGCTTATTTAGTTTGGAATGTCCTGAATCTATGACTGTCAAATTTCTATCTCTATAGCTACCTATCTGGTCAGGGGTACTTCTGTGGCTTTTGTTGCTGGGCAAGTATAAACAGAAGACTGCAAACATGCAACAGACATTAGGAATGTAGTGGTATCAATGACGTGGCTGTAAGAGAGAGAGAGAATGCTGTAAGAGAGTGAGAATGCTGTAAGAGAGAGAGAATGCTGTAAGAGAGAGAGAATGCTGTAAGAGAGAGAGAGAATGCTGTAAGAGAGAGAGAATGCTGTAAGAGAGTGAGAATGCTGTAAGAGAGAGAGAATGCTGTAAGAGAGAGAGAATGCTGTAGGAGAGAGAGAGAATGCTGTAAGAGAGAGAGAATGCTGTAAGAGAGAGAGAATGCTGTAAGAGAGAGAGAATGCTGTAGGAGAGAGAGAGAATGCTGTAAGAGAGAGAGAATGCTGTAAGAGAGAGAATGCTGTAAGAGAGAGAGAATGCTGTAAGAGAGAGAGAATGCTGTAAGAGAGAGAATGCTGTAAGAAAGAGAGAGAATGCTGTAAGAGAGAGAGAGAATGCTGTAAGAGAGTGAGAATGCTGTAAGAGAGAGAGAATGCTGTAAGAGAGAGAGAGAATGCTGTAAGAGAGTGAGAATGCTGTAAGAGAGTGAGAATGCTGTAAGAGAGAGAATGCTGTAAGAGAGTGAGAATGCTGTAAGGAGAGAGAATGCTGTAAGAGAGAGAGAATGCTGTAAGAGAGAGAGAATGCTATAAGAGAGAGGGAATGCTGTAAGAGAGAGAATGCTGTAAGAGAGAGTGAGAATGCTGTAAGAGAGAGAGAATGCTGTAAGAGAGAGAATGCTGTAAGAGAGAGAGAGAGAATGCTGTAAGAGAGTGAGAATGCTGTAAGAGAGAGTGAGAATACTGTAAGAGAGAGAGAGAATGCTGTAAGAGAGAGAATGCTGTAAGAGAGAGAGAATGCTGTAAGAGAGAGAGAATGCTGTAAGAGAGTGAGAATGCTGTAAGAGAGAGAGAGAATGCTGTAAGAGAGAGAGAGAATGCTGTAAGAGAGAGTGAGAATGCTGTAAGAGAGAGAGAATGGTAAGAGAGAGAGAGAGAGAATGCTGTAAGAGAGAGAGAGAATGCTATAAGATATATGTGGATGTTGTTGTAAACCCTCTCAAGATACTGTATGGTATAAAGTCAGTTATCTGAGCATGTTGGGACAGAGAGGTGTTCTGATATCTTAACACCGTAGAAAATGTATTATAAAAACTCTGATGAAGGGGTGTGGTCAAGCGATTCTTCTGCATATGCCACTATTAGATTTTGGTGTTTGCGTTAACTAACATCCTACAACTGTATTGGGTAATTATTACTATAGAAATCTCTTTGTCTAACCGTTTGATATCATTATTGAATAAATCTTTCATGATCTTGTAATATTTTTCTTGCACATACTTGCCTTATATATATCTTGCATGATGTTATCCCCGGGACTAAAGTAAATGCATCAGTAATTACTAGGCTACTTAAAAGTCTCTCTCTCTCTCTTGAGCACTATAGATGTAAGCGGCTGTATTTCTTCTGAGTAATATAAAATATGTAATGTATTACCATAAAAAATAAATGATTAAGGATTTGCTATGTCTACATTTATAATTCAAGTCATAGATTCTCCAAACATCCTAATGGAGTAAAATTAATATTCATTATTTTCCTCCTCCTCCCTCTGTCCCTCCAGGTGGGCATTCTGTCCACACTTCTCTATCACCATGGCAGCATCAGGGAATTTCCCTCTGACCCCACTAGGGATTTCCCCTCAACCCTACACCACTTTGGACACGACGCTCATGAAAGAAAACATTCCAGGCACGCTCACACCTCCCAGCATGCCGGCCATGCCCGTGCCTCAGTCTCCATCTCACTTCAACATCGGAGCTGGCGTCATAGACCAATCGGATATATTTCCCGAGAACAACCAAAAGGAAAAAAACGTCTTGAGGACTAATAGGTTTGTCAATTCACATGTCTACATGTGTGTAATGTATGTGTGGTTGATGCATACATACATACATACATACACACATATACATACACATATACATACATACACATATACATACATACACACTTACATACATACACATTATGGGTTTACTAGTACCTGAGGGAAGGGTCTAGTTACATAACGTTTCTAACATTTCTTCTGTTTAGGTAAAGGTTATAATAATCACATAATACTAGTGGTGTGCTTGAGCACAAATGGCGAGCGAGCCTTAAACTACACTATTGTTAAATGATTGATTTTAACAACTAACACTCAAGCTACTAAAATAAAGTCGAGTTTTTAAATTACGTATGCGGTAAAGTGGCTTCAATGCCATAGTAACCACTGCAACTGTTTGAATTGAAAAAGAAGCAACAAAATCAAGTCACGTTATTTAAAGTTTTTCTTTGTGACATTCTTAATAGTAATTGTAACGCACAATACTTTCACACAACTGAACATACCTACGCATGACTTACCTTCGTGGTTCGTCTAGTGGCCAATGAATTTACAAGTTATTGCTGTTGAGTAGGGCATATAACTGTGACAAATAGCGACTAACTCGAATAAAAATGGAGCTCCCATAAGTTTTTGCGTTTTAACTGCACCCGCAAAAGAATTCAAAGCGGTATACAATTCAATTTCTAAGGTGATACGGGTAATGGTCGCTAAACTGGAGGATTCTGTTTGGTGAAGTTTGGGACGGGGTCGAACGCGGAGCGAACACTGACCCTCCGTATTTTTGTGTTCGCTCCGCGTTCGACCCCGTCCCAAAATGACATACATACGTCCAAACATATATATAAACAAATAAACAAACATCCCCGATTTTCAATTGTGTTACCCCTGTAGGTGTCTCGCTCGCTCGCCAATTATGTGTTGTATGTACATTTACTGAGGAGAACAGACATTAAGGTGTGTGTGTGCTTGTTTTTTTTTTTTGTTTTTTTTTTTACACAAGTGAAAGGATTACAGATCAGATGTTTCATTTCACTTTGTGTCGCACAATATTGTACCAGTCAAATCTACAAAACAATGTTTACCAGGTATTATTAAATTTGGTGTGGTCCCGCACTCAAAATTGTCTGAGAATGGGGTAATTAGAATGGCAGAGGTTTTTCTGTCACAACATTTCACTAGAGTACATTAAATAGGTAAGTATACAAATATGTGCATGGCTGCACTGTATCGACTAGAAGTTAGTGCCAGATTAGATGCAAGGTATTTTTTAGAACCAAACTTTAGAGGGGTTAATTCACATTTTTGAAATTTCAAGGAGGGCTAGAGCTAGGTTACTAGGGGGTCCTCATTTTTTTGAAGTTTGTGAACATTTTGTGGCAATGTCACCATGAAGGTCATACATTTTCAGGGTGGGAGAGGAGGGCAAAAGAAAATTCAGGAGTGGAGAATTGTCCCCCCCCCCCCCCCCACAAAAAAAAAAATAAGGCCTAAAAATCCCCGAGATATGTGAAGTGATACTGGAATAGAGATGTATATTTAATATGATAAACTTAAACTTGGGAAGTATTTTTCAAACTACTAGGCTTAGTAAGGTTTGTTAGCCATGTCTGACGTAATTATTCGTGGCTTTGATTATTTTTTCTCTGTATATGCAAACAAGTTCCACTAAATTGCCTATTTCATTTCAAGGGTCGATGATTAATTGGGGTATTTTAGTTCAGACATTCTGAGACTTGTTTCCTGGAAGTCATAGATAATTAGATACTATAGTTACTATAGTTTCGATTCAGTAGGCTTGGGGCAGGAAAGGGGAAATTGAAGGATCGTATTTCCTCTAGCACTAGCTTTGAGGTGCTCATATTACAAGATGGGGGAGTCCAAGTGGGAATCCTTCAACTGTGACTTCTTTGATAAGGACTGTCTCTTGCCATCTCATCTGTCTGTCTGTCACGCTTTGATGTTTTTATTCTGACAATTAACTGCAGATTGAGGTATGAACTTACTCAGAACGACGATTTAAGACCTTTCATTGTGCTTTTTTTTTTTTAATTTCAGTCTGATTTTAGAGAAAACTCAAGAAGCTGTCAGCTCTGCGTAGGTACTAGCTTTTTGTGGGTAACACCCTATTGTCACATTGTCATCACGTGTGCAAATATTTTTTTGCTGCTTCCGTCAGTTTTGCATTACGCTGGGAGTTAACAAAGTGCAGGAAGTGAAGTTTCGCTTTGAGAATTAATACCAATGAATGTCTCTGGCCTGTTTAGCTTCTTCTCTTACGAACACAGCGTTTAAATGAACTGTTTTCATTGCTCGAGCTATATTGATACCTGAATAAAATAGCCAATATTGTTTTGGTTTGAGATGATTTTGTAATAGCTAGTCTGTGTATGGTGGCACTGAGGGTTTGTACCTTTGGTGCTTCATGTTGTTAGAGGTGGTTATAGTTGGGTCTTTCTCTGCTAAACTTCAAGTAATGGTTTGGGTTAAGTAACTAACTGCTAGTAATTATTTAGTCGTGTGTGTGTGATGTGTCGTATGTTGCGTGTATTCTGAATGCCATTGCTAAAATTTATTGTACCATTAAATTAAAACTCGTGTATAGACAGATGAGTTGAATAGTTGTATTGTCAGATTATTGTATCTGGTGCATGACACACATTTAATTTTATTTGTTGTCTTCTATTTGTTTGTTTTGTTGTTTGTTTAGAGTAAAATTGATAGAATACATCCATGATTGCAAAGTCCTCTTTCCCTACATGAAGGAAAAAAGTGTGAGTGTGTGTGTGTGTGTGTGTGTGTGTGTGTGTGTGTGTGTGCATTCTGATTGTGTTATGAATAGTTGCTGTATGTTCACAAGCAATGGGCAGAAAGTGTGAGGAGGTGTTGATCATCAAAGGGGGTACATGTGTGTACACACACACACACTGATAATAGCAGTCGCGTGATTGACTTGGTTTGATAAGTCACTGTGGTACTGTGTTTGACTAATCTCATCTCAAAGTATGCGAACTCACAGGTGTACGTCGAGTCCATCGTGGGCTTATTATATGCAGTAGATGAAAATACTGCTGCTTGTTGTCCGCACATGTGCCTGCCAGCCAGCTGTATATGTAAAGACACTGTACTGTGTGTGTGTGTGTTTGTGTGTGTGGTGTGAGGGGAATTGTATTTATCAACAATAATGCTAAAAATAGTGTTTTGATCTTATCAAAAGGTGGAATTCGCTACTCTCTAGAGCTCAATGCATCTGATCTGGTTCACAAGGTTAAATCATGATCACATCAAAGTTTACAATAAAGTAGTTTGCTACTTTATTCTCGCTGCCTAGGAGATGTAAAGGACCGAATGTTCGACCATGTGTTAGTTAATGTTATTCTCTGAGTGCGGACTCGCTGGGTTACTAACTTAAGACTGATTACAATTTCATACCCTTCCATATAAATTGATATTGTTGTTTTTTACATAGTGCGTGCATAACATACCTGCTTTTTGGATAATTAGCATTGGATTGAGGTGTGTGTAACCATGGTTTCACTGCGTAACCATGGTTTCACTGTGTATACATGTTATATCACTATTGTGTTAGTTGTGGTTTTAGTCAAGTCAGTCAAGCTAATTTGTGTAATTCACTAAAAAATATAAGCCAGACTTTTACTAGTGGTGTGCTTGAGCACAAATGGCGAGCGAGCCTTAAACTACACTATTGTTAAATGATTGATTTTAACAACTAAGGGGATTTAATGCCATAGTAACCGCTCCCCGCAACTGTTTGAATTGAAAAAGAAGCAACAAAATCAAGTCACATTATTTAAAATTTTCTTTGTGATATTCTTAATAGTAGTTGTAACGCACAATACTTTCACACAACTGAACATACCTACGCAAGACTTACCTTCGTAGTTCGTCTAGTGGACAATGAATTTTCAAGTAAATGCTGTTGAGTAGGGCTTATATAACTGTGACAAATAGCGTATTAACTTACCACCGCCACTAACTCGAATAGAAATGGAGCTCCCATAAGTTTTTGCGTTTTAACTGCACCCGCAAAACAATTCAAAGCGGTAAACAATTCAATTTCTAAGGTGATACGGGTAATGGTCGTTAAACCGGAGGATTCTGTTTAGTGAAGTTTGGGACGGGGTCGAACGCGGAGCGAACACAAAAATACGGAGGGTCAAAGTACAAAATGACATATGTACGTACGTCCATACATTGATTTTCAATTGTGTTACCCCTGTAAGTGTCTCGCTCGCTACGCTCGCTCGCCAATTATACCTAATGCATCTAGTTGATTATACAGCTGCTATTACTATTAGCAGGGTGACCATAGGCATATTTCTTAATAAAATAAATTGAATAAAATTCTTTTAATAATTGTTCCGATTTTTTTTTATCATGGAAATTATCCAAGTAATGTCACACAATTATAGCATATATAGCATTTATTTATTTTGGAGACTTCTATTGCATACCCAACTTCTATTAGAAACAACATCTACCACAAAGTGGATATCATAACACATGCGTGTGTCATACATACATGGGTCAGTCATACATATATATATATGCATACATACATACATACATACATACATACACACATACATACATACATACATACACACATACATACATACACACATACATACATACACATACATACATACACAATGTACATGCACCCAGCAGTGTGTTTGACTGACATACATTATGTACCAGTCTTCCCCAGCCAGTCGACGGATAGTTTATGGAGATTGTTTTTGCAGGCAGAATAAAACTACTCTGGTTTATCATAAGTGCTCTACCAGGTTGACTTTCAATATCCACTCTCCAACAAATAACAGCCCATTGAGCGTGCTCAGAATAACAATTCCAGCTTCAGAAGCGTTTCTAAACTCATGACTTCTGCCCGGGCAGGATTGGAAAACATCAACGAAGGCTTTCGCCCGTTTTCGGTAACCCATGGCGATGCCTGTACTCATTAAGGACTACGTAAATGGAGTGAACTTTTCCTGGAAAAATTAGTCTTGTGTGTATGTACATGTGTGCGTGTGTGTGTGTGTGTGTGTGTGTACTTTCATGTGTGTGTGTACTTTCATGTGTGTATGTACGTATGTGTGTACGTAAATATAAATTAATGAAATTAAAAGCATTGGTGATTGTAGGGTCCATTGTTACTATGACAACCATGTCAAGCATATGGCGTCTGAGAGTTCAAGGGTATAGTCGGTCTTATAGTATGTATATGTGTGCTTGTGTGTGTGTGTGTATTAGTTTTTGTGGTTGTGTATGTATTAGTTTTTGTGGTTGTGTGTGCGTATGGTAGATCTGTTGAATGTATATTTGTACATGCAGTATACACATCCTTATACACAGGACCTAAACACACACAAACGCACAGGTAGGGTCCATCTTTCCTTCCTTTTCTACATTTCATTTTCATGAATAAGATGATATTCACGAGCACACACTAGATAGTGTGGTATGCGTAATAATAGCAAATTTTATTCTAACAGCCAATCAATATATTATGTTTAACGAATACTTCGCCCGACGTTTCAGCTTATTGCCAAAGTGAGCGTAACAGTGTATATTATTAGTGAGCAATTAATCTAGTGAGAAACTTGCAGCTGTTATTTAATTGTGATTTCTATATGTTCGTTACATGGGACCTTTTTTTCATCGAATAGTTACATATGATAGTAAAGTAAGTGCCTTTAAAAACTATTTAAGGATGTGTTATGAAGTTGTTGAATGTAGCCATGAATTTTTGGCTTTACCTTGCAGGCCATTCTTGAAGCAGATTAGAGAAGCTTGACCTTGTATTTTTTACACATATGTAGCAAATACTGACAAACCCAGCTACGACTTCTCAACCCCTTTAAATGCTACACTTCAATATGGGTGTGTTGATATGTATAATATACTACTGAGGGATACACAGCCACTTCAGATGCTGTCGAAAATGATTTCAGTGTGCTGTTAAAACTATATTTGAGCTTCAAGAAAACAAGACACTGAAATATTGAATTTATGCTAAGGTTTGAGCTCATGGTGAAGGCTTTCTTCTTGTGGTCATTCAGCAATAATATTGAAAGTTTATTTCTAGAATACAAGTAAATCCCCTAGTTAATTGCTTGGCATTGGTGCTGAAGCACTATATGAAGTTATGCATACATATTGCTAGGATGTGTGTGTGTGTGTGTGTGTGTGTGTGTGTGTGTGTGTGTGTGTGTAGAAGCATTGCAATTCCGAGGAATGCATACTCAGCTCTCTCTCTGAAGTCAAACTTTGCTCTTTACGCACTGTAAACTGCTTGGTGTAGTTAATGGTAGAATCAAGAATGGTGTCATACGTAACATCCTTCATTACTGAATGGTCATATGCACATAAGTGTGGCAGTTAAGATCAGTCTTTCTGGACCGAACAAGAACAACAATTATACCAAGCAATCCAGATAACTGGATTCAGTACATGTATACATTCCAGCTCTGACTCTAAGTAGAGCGTGTTTAATGCATGCCAGTATCAGGGGTTCATTTAGGAATCAATTTAAGAGGGGGCGAGGTTGAGCTTGCGCTACCTCAAGGGGCTCACAACTTTCATACAGAACTAAGATGAGAAAGGAGATGGGTTTCAATTACCAAGACAATAATTAGAGCAGCAATAAACATATGATTTGAGCATTTGCAATCAACTTAATTATTCACTTTCTAACTTTGTTCTTTGCTCACGAAATTTTAAGAATATTTTAAGAGGGAGGGGAAAGAGCACCATCACATCATTGTAGCTCATGTAGATGATGTTTTCTCTCTCAGTGTTGCATGACAGTGTCACTGCTAATATGGCAATTATTTGGCTTTCTATGTGTGCATATACTGTCTGTTCCACTATCTGCACATACATGCATAGCTTGTGTCAGTCAGCTTCCTTGTTTCACACATTTCCCATGACAATATTGGTTGCCACAGGTATAGTGGTTAATTATACGATGTATAATACATTGTATATGTATATTTATAATCATATATTCACACACACAAGTTAGTCTAGGATTAGGATACAGTGAACCTGGTGCTTTTAGGAATCTGGCAAGGACTCTACTTATAATTAAGGAAGTATTTTTTGCTGATACATCTAACAATATTAAACGTAACTTGATACAAGTGAGAAGTGAGAAGTCAGGTGGTTGAGTGTTAATTTTGTTAACTGTATAAACAAATAAATAGTTTGGTAATGAAACATAGTTTGGCCATACGTAGTGTACGCAGTAGCTACAACACTTTTTTGTTCTTTCTTCTTTCGCCAATGAATTAGTTTGTATGTACCAACAGCAATGAAACACATGTCTTTCTTGTCAACATATGTGAGTATGGCATGTGTTCCCAGACTGTTCAGTGTAACATGTTAATGGCAGATTAAGCCATGTATATTTAGAGTGTAGCTGGTCACAAGCGAGCAATTTGATTATTCTGTTGAGTGACTCAATTAACAAATAGATTCACACCTGCAGCATATGCAATCAGGTACAACGACTGCTCATTTCTTACCGTCACAAATCTTTTGTCCGTTAATTAAGTTGTAGCCGTTGGGTATCATGAATTGTCAGCTTTTAAAAATCATTCGGCTCAAATTCGACCCAAGAATGACGCATCACTATGATGCTGGAATATTATCTGGTATTAGTCATTCTAAATTCTTTCTTTTTTCTTGTAGGTGTTCACGATGCACGAGTGTGAGATCATCCAGCACGAAGTGACGAGCAAGCAGCGCATGGACAAGTTCATTGACATCGTGTTGACTAAAGGCCCTGAGGCAGTGGGCGTGTTCCACGAGTCGTTGAGGAAAGACTACCCGTTCGTGTTTGATATTCTCACTCGGCTCTTCAGTTCAGCATCGATCGACCTGCCACAGAGCAGACAACTGCGAGGTGAGGGAGGGAGTGTTGTATTAGTAGTCTATAGACTGCTGACACATTATTTAGTCCAGTCCACAATTGCAGTATTTCTTATCTTTTCATGTGACTGCACTTTAGTGGGATATTATTAGTGTATAATGACGATGAGGATGTAATGATGAGTGTTGAGACATGGTATGAGAAGGACTCTAGAGTTTGTGTGTGTGTGTTGGAGATGATATGTTTACTTAATATAGAAGTGTTGTTGTTTTTTTAAATATTATTTATTATTATTATTATTATTTATTACATTATTATACTGTTGTTGTTATTGTTGTTATGTAAACAGAAGACCCTGATGAATCTGACGATTTTGAATCTACAGGTAAATATTCCACTTTTTTAATAGTTATATTAACTAGTGATGTACTTGAGCACAAATGGCGAGCGAGCCTAAAAATTACACTATGTTAAACGATTGGTTCTAACTTTTAACACTCAAGCTACTAAAAAAAAGTCGAATAAATTACACATATACGGTAATGGGGATTTAATGTCATAGTATTAAAAAAAGCAACAAAAAAAAATCTTTAGCTATGTAAGAAGTAGTTGTAATGCACAATACTTTCACACAACTGAACATGCCTACACAAGACTTACCTTCGTGGTTAGTCTAGTGGACAATGAATTTTCAAGTAAATACTGTTGCGTAGGGCTTATAACTGTGACAAATAGCATATTAACTCATAACTCGAATAGAAGTGGAACTCCAGTAAGTTTTTTAGTTTTAACTGCACCCGCAAAATAATTCAAAGCGATAAACTATTCAATTTCTAGGATGATACGGGTAATGATCGATAAACCAGAGGATTCTGTTTAGAGAAGTTTGGGACAGCGTCGAACACCGAGCTAACACAAAATATGAGAGGATCAAAGTACAAATGACATATGTATGTCCACACATATAAATAAACAAATATCCCTGATTCTCATTTGACACCCACCACTGTATAGAGTCTCGCTCGCTCACTAATTACACTATAGTCCAGTTCACTCCATTTAAACATTTGCAATTCTTATGAATACTACAAGAAGCCTTGGGAATAGTTTAAAAAATGTAAAAGTTCTAATTCATACTGCATATGCGAATGTGTTGTGTCTACATTGTCTACGGTGACTGTGTCTATGGTCACTGTTCACGTGACGGTGTCCATGGCTACTGTATCCACGGTGATGGTATTCATGGTGACGGTGTGTTTGGTGACTGTGCCCATGGTGGTGAAATGGTGATGGCAGAAGTCAGTCAGTACAGCTTTAGGAGTATAAACCGACCCACAAACAGTGTCAGACAGACCATTCGCAGACAAATAGATGAGCTACACCGGAGGTGTGAGCAGGTGAAGAGTCAGAGAGACGACCTTCAACAGGCATTGCTGCAGAGAGAGAGGGACATCAATGCACTGCTCAGGTGTGTATGTGTGTGCGTGTGTGTGTGTGCGTGTGTTTGCATGTATATGTGTGTAAATGTGTACACTTGTGCACCTGTGTGTGTGTGTGTGTGTGTGTGCATCCAAGTTTGTGTTATTTATATAAAACCCTTGTAAATGTTTATCAATGCAGATTAACAATAAATGTATACTATATAAAGGTCAGGTTATTGCTCCAGTGCACCATGAGGTTATGTGAAGAATGCAATAACCATGTACTGTACATATTAACTGTTAGTTAGAATGCTTGCTATGTCTCCTGGAAATCTCAGTTATCATTACTTTACAAAAAAAAAGCACTAAACTTAATAACATTTTCCATGACAACTGCTATAGTTAGTTTCTGTTCTATGAGTCGATGGACCCGTACTTTAAATTTAACATTATGTAAACAAATGTCACTATTTTTGTTGGTTGTTTGTATTGCGTAGTCATAGAGACCAGCAGATCCAGCAGAAGTACGAGGATATGTTGACGCTGCTGGCCAAGTGGAGAGAGACCATGACCAATCAGTCTGACGGCAGCATACAGGTGTGGCTATGGGGTGTGGCTATGGGGCGTGGATGGGGTGTGACTTGATAGGGCTAGAAATATTAACTCCAGTACTACTGGTATGCAGAGACAGTGGTCTATATTTATATAGAGTTTAAAGGTCATACTCGACATTGTTGTTGCGTTTTTTTTATTTTTGTCATTGTTATCAGCCATATTACGATAATTAAAACTGACCTCTGAAGAGGACTTCGGCAAGAAGTCTAAACATCGGGTTAAGTTTTAATTAACATAATATTGGCTGTTAGAACAAGAAAATTTGCTGTTTCTAATTATTATTATTATCATTATTATTATTATTATTATTATTGGCGAGCGAGCGTAGCGAGCGAGACACTTACAGGGGTAACACAATCGAAAATCGGGGATGTTTATAAATTTATTTGTATATATGTTTGGACGTACGTATGTCATTTTGTACTTTGACCCTCGCGTTTTTGTGTTAGTTATGTTGTCGACCCCGTCCCAAATTGCACTAAACAGAATCCTCTGGTTTATCGATCAGTACCCGTATCACCCTAGAAATTGAATTGTTTGCCGTTTTGAATTCTTTTGGGGGTGCAGTTCAAACTTGAAAACTTAAGGGACTTCCATTTCTATTCGAGTTAGTGGCAGTGGTAAGTCAATGCGCTCTTTGTCATGGCTATAAGCCGTGCGCAACAGTATTTACTTGAAAATACATTGTCCACTAGACTACTGCGAAGGTAAGTCTGTGTAGGTGCATTTCCAGTTTTGTCAAAGCATTGTGTGTTACAACCACTACTTAGCTAAAGAATATCACAAAGAAAACTAATAACGTGTATTGTTTTGTTGTTGTTTTTTCCCTTCAATTCAAGCAGTTGCAGAGAGTTGTTATTGTTACTATGGCACTGAAATCCCTTTACCGTGTATGCGAAATTAAAAAACTGGACCTTATCAGTAGCTTCAGTGTTAGAAGTCAAATTCATTCATATAAAAATAATATTATAGTCTTTAGGCTCGCTCGCCATTTGTGCTCAAGCACATCACTAGTTAGTAGTAGTAGTAGTAGTAGTAGTAGTAGTAGTAGTAGTAGTATTGTCATTTGAAAAATATAGCCAGGTGAGCTATGGCATTGATATAAACTACAACTATTGGAATATTAATTGTTGGATAATGTAATTGTTGTTGTTGTTGTTTATACGTATCTTACTTCACTATATTTGTTTGCATTGTTTCTTTTGTTATTGCTTCAGAAGATGCAGGAGCTTCTGTCAGAACAGGAAGACATAAAGAAAGCCTATGAAGAACAGGAGGCGGAGTACATGTTAGTGGTGGCTGAACTCAGCGCTGCTAGAGATCGCATCGCCAGACTTCTCACGCACTTGGAGAAGTACGTATACGCACACTTAGTCATTGTGTAGGGAAACACGATGAAGGCATGGCTGTGACAGTTAGGTTGTAGAGTGATGGTCTCTAGAAAGTTGGTTTTATGTTAAAGTTTTTTTTGTCATAACTATGAATGACGCTTACTCTCAATTTCCTCTTATACGGGCACCTTCAGACCACTCAGACCAAATGGAGCCCAGCCCGTATCTCAGAATTGCCCGGCCTTTACTAAAGAAAAGACCGTAGTTTACTATAATTACACATTATAAAAAACACTTGAAAGGTTTCTGGTTTTGTCCAAGCTTAAGCACCGTTTTTTTTTTTTTTTTTTTTTTTTTTTTTTTTTTTCTTCTGTGTACCACTCCTAGGATTCCTCAACTTCTATGTGTAACTGCATGCATTTCCATGATTGCTTGATCATCAAATTGGCGCCCCCTGTAAAAAAAAAAATTAATCGAGTGGCTACATATGCCTGGTATAGAGACGTGGAGATAAGGGAGGATTGAGTGTAACAGATCTAAAGTTATCAATTCAAAATAGGTCATATGTATGCATCACACTGGCACTTACCTATAATTAGTACAAGTATTATGTAATAATTGTGAGTGTGTTTATATGTAGGATGGAGAATGAGTTTGCTCTGGCACAAGAAGAGAGAGACAGACTTTACGATAAGGTACTAATTGCTGTGTGTGCATATGTGTGAATGTGTGTGTGAGCTATAGATGTCTTTTAAAAATAAACCTTATCAAGCTGCCAGAGGTGAGGGGAAAGGGGTGGGGAGGAATTAAGAATTAGGCCGTATAAGAAGGGGTTCATATACAATACAGGAAAATTGCCTTACGAACTAGATTGTCATTCAAATATTATAATTTTGAAGACAGGGTAAGCTTTTCCTTTAGGTGGTTCCTATAATACTAGACTCACTGCAATATTACATATGTAGCTTACACTCTAATATTAGTTTTAAATCTTTGTGTGTTCAGATATCCTTACAGCAAGGTGAGATAGAACGTCTGGAACGTCGACAGAATCGTACCAAGAAAAAAACTGATGCAAGCGACATGTCATCCCTAGTGGAAGTGGAGAAGATTACATTGCCCGAGGTGAGAGAGGCGCGGTTTATTCCGTGCAGGGTGGGGCTTGTTTGTGACAGGAACAAAATAAATAACTAAAGGATACACTCAATTTTCTCTAATTTGGGGGCCTTGGAATTTGACATTGATGTTTACTAAACTCTGAAAATGCTCCAATGGAAAATAGAAATTACACACCAGACTCTGTAGCTATAATGCTTTCTATTAAATTGTTTATTGTGTGGTGAAATGTTTAAAAGGAGTTCATCTTTTGGTTAGCAAGTCCATCATGATCGATACCACTGCGTATGTCAACCTTTTTGTACATTGAGAGGGCGGTCCAAGGGTGTACTTCAAAGATGTTTGTGGGAAACATCACCTCTTTTTGCTTGTTTGAAGCAACTTTTCCAAGTAGAGTGCTGTGATGATTTGCACTGACTTACTTTAATTGCTTGCAGCATTACACTGACACTCGAGACCAACTTATGGCAGCTGTGGAAGAAAGGCAGGATTTGGAGAGAAGAGTGGAGGTGAGTTCTGTCTGCATCTCACAGATAACGCACACACATACACACACACACATACACACACACACACACACACACACACACACGCACACGCACACACACATGCATGCGCACACACACACATACACACAACTATCCAACCACATCTTACCTGTGCCTTTTGGTGAAACATAATCAACTGCTAATTGAACCATTTATAGTGTCCTTTGTTCGGTGTTACATTTATTTCATTTTTTTGGTCACAATTGTTCATCTACTCAATGTGTGTGTGTGTGTGTGTATGTGCCTGTCTAAATGATCAGGTGGCCCAGAAGGAAAGGAAAGAGGCCATCAGTAAAGCAGACATAATACAGTTTCAGCTGTATGAAGAGAAATTAAAGAGCAAGAAACTTGAGGAACAGGTGAGAGATATTGTGCAATAATTGCAGGTTCATCGTTTAACCGTTGATTTTTTTTTTTTTGTATGATTATACGTATGGTAACATAATCATTCTTAAAATCAGTTTTAACAAATACTATGCATATTTAATTAAACTTCCATTAAATATATTATATTATTGGCAATTAAAATTGCTATTTGTAATGATTTCATCCCGGAGTGTTGGATTATAGTTTTCTTATTTATTTTTATTGGTACAGTATATATAACTGTATATGCTCATGCTTATATTAGATATTTTATCACATAATTAACTATTAATTACTCTGTTTATACAGCCAAGTATTACAAATTAACACAATGTTTTGACTTACAGTATATTAAACGAAGAATTGTCTGCCATTCTCTATATCTTCAGCTGTGAATGACTGAATAATAATTAAAAGTACATGACAAAAAAAAAAAAAGAATTTTGTTTGCTTTTGAGAACAACAGATATTTCATGTGTGCATTTTGTCCCCTTGCTTTTAGTTGCGGAAGTTGCAGTCCGCTGAAGGAATAAGTAGAAGTGGTAAAGTGTCAGTGGGTCGTCTGATCAGCTGCCCCGAGGTGGGCAGTAGGAGTACTGTGGTACTTGGTAAGCTAGTTCCTCTCGTCGATGAAGAGATAGTCATGCCTGCTAATGGTGAGTCCTTATATTCATACAACATACAACTGTACTATACATGCATGCAATGATAACCATTTGTTTTTTTTTTCATTTAGTCAGACTTACTATAACACAAATGTTAAGAAAGATGATGATTATGATGGTGGTTCTGATGATGATGGTTATGATTATGATGATTATGATGATTATGATGATGATGATTGTGATGATGATGATTGTGATGATGATTATGGTGATGATGATGATTATTATTATGACAATGACTATGATGATGATTACGATAATGATGATATAGATGTTTTGCTATTATTGATACATTTCAGACATGGGGATGGAACTGGGCGTGGCAGTGGTTGTGTGTGATCTTGTGGAGGATGGCAATGCAGTGAAGGCTGGAGTGAAACTAGGAGATGAGATATGTCAGGTACATTGTTACTATTAGTGAGTGACTTATTGATACTATGGAAATATGCAATAGAATTTTCATCAATGAATATGGTAATTTTTTTTAAACGTCCACAAGCTTGCGAACGCAAGTCTATAAACATTTTGCATACATGTACAGAAGTTTATGAACATATTATTGTTTATAATGAACCAAACGTATTAGGGTGGCAAGAGTACCACAAAAACTATAGCACCAAACTTGAGGTAATAGTTAATTTATCGCTTGCCAATACATACAATGTGCACAAAGAATAAGCTGCAAGTGGCTTTTTTTTTTTTTTTTTTTTTTTTTTTTTTTTTTTTTTTTTTTTGTTTTAACTGAATAATTTTTCTTGGCTACTTTTTACTACTTCATTTTTTTCCTTTGCACACGTACTTTTTTAATTGTCCCTCAGGTGAACCACATCAAGATTTCATCCGACATGGAGTCTCTCGCATTTGCCCAGAGGCTTCTACTACAGGCATCCAATACCGTCACACTCTCAATCAAGCGGCAAGCTCCAGGTAATTCCTCTCCGTTCCACCATTACGGGCTGGCCAGTCCATCCAGCCACACCTCCGTGATTCTAAATCCCTTCTTAGGCGCCAGCAAGGAGTCGTTAGTGGCTGCACCCGGGAGTGGGAGGAGCAATGTGCCGCGAAAGAGACCGCCCAACCTTTTTCCTGGGAAGAATGTAAGTGAGGATGTAAGCCTCTTCTGGGATTCATACTGGGGTTTTTTCGCACAAGGGAGGGGGAGGGGGGGGAGGATTTTGTGGAGTCAACAAAATGACAAGGAGGGTATCGAAGCTTAATAATTAGTTACTTAACTGTGCATGAAGTGAAATGACTAGAACTATTGGGTATTGATTTTGAAGGACTGTTGGCCATTTTAAACAAACTTACTGTAGAGTGTGTCTATAATTTTTGCATCTTGCACTGATAAGCTGGGGTAATTAAAGTTTGGGTGGTAACTAATTTTAGGGAGGGGAGGGTGGGGG